>Ga0138256_10001086_pt1 | contig 29120 bp, 26 predicted proteins | sample KNB2016incub_MG_FD_105486 | JGI IMG/M metagenome (GOLD analysis project Ga0138256, IMG submission 105486) | Active sludge microbial communities from wastewater in Klosterneuburg, Austria - KNB2014incub_MG | ecosystem: Engineered > WWTP > Activated sludge > Unclassified | place: Austria... | reverse complement strand
TGGTACTGTCAGGAAGGTACTGGCGCAGGGTCTTCGGGAAGTACGGTGGCGCGAGCAGCGCGAACAGTTGGCGCGTCTGGCCCAGGGAGGTACGGCTCGTGAACCCGGCCATCATGGGCACCCCGGCATGGTAGGCCAGCGGCAATGTGAGGCCCAGTATGCCCTCGGGCGCGGATGTGTCGTAGCGCTCGCTGCCGAAATGCACCAGGGGCTGCGGCACGATGGCGGCCGCCCCGGACCCCTTGATGGCGGCAATGAGCGCGCGGCGGTCATCATTGATACCGTCTTCCCGGAACGGGTTGCCGGCCTGGCCGAGCGCACCGGAGCCATCGCGGTGGTAGGCCCAGCCCTCCACCGCCATGAAACCCGTGACCACGATGAAGACGGGGATAGCGACGGCCTTCCGGACGTTCTCCCCGGCCACGAACCACTGGTAGGCACGCACCACGCAGAAGACCGCGCAGGCGTGGAAAAAGGGCCAGGCGAAGCGGCCCGTGCTCCGGAACTGGTCCAGCACGGGCAGCCCACCACCCAGCCAGTCCTGCCACACGCCAAAGGCAAAAAGCAGCACCAGGAAACCCGCCATCAGGAGCTGGCCTGCCCCGTCCACGGGCGTGCGCGGCCCCTTCACGGACCAGCGCCGCAGCTGTACGGCCCCGGCCGCCACCAGCACGAGGATCGGCGAAAGGCCCAGGTAGCACCAGGCCTCCCATTCGAGTTTGTCGTACCGGAAGAACTCTCGCAGTGGCGTCTCGAAGGGGTCGTGCGTAGGCACGATGAGGCTGAGGAAGCGCGTGGCATAGCGGTCCACGCCCATGGGGTCGGCGGGGCGGTCGGCCACCGTGTCGCTCATCCGCAACAGCAGCAGGAACACGAGCATGGGCAAGATGGCCGCGGGCAGGGTGCGGAACAGGAAGGCCCGCAGCGCACGCCGGTCAAAAGCCCCCAGCACGTAGCGGCTGAAGCCATGGGCGAGCAGCAACATGGTGCCCATGAAGCCCATGTACGCATGCGTAAGGTAGGCGATGAGCAGCACCGCGATGGTCCAGCTCCATGGGCGGCGCCAGCGCTCCGCGGTGTGCAGGCGAACGCTCAACAGCATGAGGAGGGGGATGATCCACGCGTGCGCCAGCGAGAAGTGGCCGCCGAGGCGGAAGATCTGCGGCTGCAGGAGTGTGATGCAGAAGGCACCGATGGCCGCAGCCCATGGCGCCGGCCCCAATTCGCGCAACAGCAGGTAGAGGCATTGGCAGCAGGCCAGCAGCCCGAGGAAAAGCAACAGGTTCAGCACCCCTACGCCTTGCGCGGCCAGGCCGGGCAAGGGCCGCAACAACCAGCCCAGCAACGGGTGCCCATCGGTATAGAACACGCTTTCCCCGAACGGGTAGTTCGAGCCGGAATAGCGCAGGAGGGACGTGTCGTTGTTGGCCTGCCAGAGCAGGGTGTAGTAGTTTTTCAGCCCATCGCCCGTACTGTTCAGGATCACCTGGTCGGGCGCCTTGATCACGTGCCAGTAGAAACCGGTGACCACGGCCACCAGGGCCACGAGCAGGGCCAGCCGCCAACGGCGATCGGCCGCGGGGCCGTTCACGGGGATGTCTTCGGCGCGTGCCATCCGTTCAGCGGGCACAAAGAACGGCCGAAGACGGCATCGGGCTAAACCTGCGCGATGTGGGCGGCGGGGATGGTGTTGCGCCCCGTGAGCCGCAGGTACACCTGCACGGTGGCCACAACGTCCTTGCGGCAGTAGGCGGCGATGCGCTCCAGCCCGTTCTCCTCGTGGTACACGCGCGCCACGTCGGCACCGGTAATGTCATCCTTCGGAGTGGGCACGCCGAGGATGTGGGCCAGCAGGGCGAGCGAAGTGAAGTTCTTGCGATCGCCGAAACTCCAGAGCTGCATGGTGTCCAGATGGCCCACCTCCCAAGGCTTCAGGCCGCCGATGTCCAGCAGGCGCGGCAGAGGGATGCGGTTGACGATACAGCGGCGCGCGATCCACGGGAAATCGAACTCTTTGCCGTTGTGCCCGCAGAGGCGGTGGTCAGCGGTATGATAATGGAGGTCCAACAGGTCGCAGAAGCGCTGGAGCACGTCGCGCTCATCGTCGCCGTGGAACGAGGTGACGCGCAGCTTCAGTTCGCCGCCTTCCTTGTGCACGCTGCCCGCGCCGATGCACACGATCCGGCCGAACTCCGCGAGGATGCCACCGCGTTCGCCCCACAACTCCTCGGCGCTCTTGCCATTGCGCTCCTGCTCCCAGCGCGTCTTGTCGCTGAAGAGCTGCGCGGAGCGCTCGTCGAGACCACTCCAGGCGTACGCCTGCGGCACGGTCTCGATATCAACGAAGAGGATCTTCGACAGGTCGTTGGTCATGGAGAAGCGGTTCTGATGACCGAAGGTAGCGCATTCGGCCACGATCGCCAGCTCGCGGCCTGACGACGCAGCGTGGCCGGGGCCTCACCCGATCAGCACGCCACGGGCGCCCATCAAGGGCAACCGCGTGAAGTTCTCCTCGTGGATACTGCCCGCAACGAAGATGTACCGCCTGTCATGGATCTGTCCGCCAATGTAGAAGCTGAGCCAGTACTGGTTGCTCAATGCGAAGACGTCCTCCACGATACGCTCGATCCGCGCCCAACTCTTGGGACCGAGGGTCTCCAGGTAATGGCGCATCTCACTGGTGGCGCGTTGTTCGCCATCGATCTCACCGTGGCCACTGGAACTGACGAGCACCGTGTCCAAGGCCGTGTCCTTCTCGTTGATCAGGTACACGTACCACGCGTCCGCACCATCCTCGTCCTGCTCGCGCACCACGGCCATACTCACGTCCTCTACCTTGGGAGGAAGGATATCCTTCTTCATGAGCCCGCAAGGTAAGGGCTGTCCCGGCCGCGGTCAGATCTTCCGAGACGCGAGCTCGCGGGCGATGGCGATCCACTCGAACACGTCTTCCGGATGGCCGGCCGCGTTCACTTCCTCGCGTTTCATGCCGGTACGCACCAGCACCAGGTCCTCGTGGGGGATCACCACCACGTATTCGCCATGGAAACCGCGGCAGTAGTGGATGGGCCTGCCGTCCAGTTCGGCCAGCCACCAGAAGTAGCCGTAGCGTTTGTTGGGGCCGCCCTTGTCCTGCAAGGCCGCCGGGGTGATGCTGGCCTGCCAGTAGTCCAGCGGCACGATGCGCGTCCCCTTCCACATGCCGCTGTCCAAGTACAATTGTCCGATGCGACCGAAATCACGCGCGGTAGCATAAAGGCAGCAGAAGGCCTTGAAGTCACCGTCCGCGCGGTCCTTGCCCCAGTAGGCGTCGTGCTCGCAGCCCAGCGGGGTCCAGATCTTCTCGCGCACCAGCTCGTCCAATGGCCTGCCGTACGCGGCCTCCAGCACTTCGGACATGATCTGCGTGCTGCCGCTGATGTAGTCGAACACCTTGCCCGGCTCCTCGCGACAGGGCTGGTCCAGGCTCACCTCGCGCACGTTGCTGCCGTAGTAGCCCTTGGCATTGTCGCTGAAGGGATCCGCACCACTCTCGCTCCAATCCAGGCCGGTACTCATGGTGAGCAGGTGCTCCAAGGTGATGTTCGCGTGGCAGCCCTCCTTGTATTCTGGCAGGTAATCACCCACGGGCTGTTGCACGTTCTTGATGCGCCCTTCGCCGATGGCGATGCCGGTTAGAACGCTTATGTAGCTCTTGGCCACGCTGAAGCTGTTGCTCACGCTGTCGGCCTCCCAGCCGTTGAAATACTGTTCAAAGAGCAGGCTATCATGCTGGAACACGGCGAAACCCACGCTGTACAGGTCCTTGAGGCGCTGTTCCTGTGCGGCGGAAAGGGCCAGCTTGCCATAGCGCGCGCTCTGCGGCCATGGTTGCGGCGCGGTGGCCGGAATGGTGCTATAGGGGAAGAAGTCGCGGTCGTCGATCTCCGGCGAAGTGCGGCCGATGAGGTAGGTGTAGCGCAGGCCGCGCACCAGGTGGCCGTTGCCGGTGGCGTAGGCCAGGGCGATCAACAGACCAAGGATGCCGATGGTCCAGAGGAGGAACTTCTTCAGCAAGCGCATGCGTGATGGGGAACGAGGAAGCAAGCTTACGCACCCGGAGGCACAAGCTCCACATCGAACAAATTCGCCAACTCCACTTTGAGGCGTTCCTTCACCTCGTCGATGTCCACTTCGCGCCCAAGTTCCTTCGCCAAGCTGGTGACACCCTTGTCGGCGATGCCGCAGGGCACGATGTTCTCGAAGTAGGAAAGATCCGTGTTCACGTTGAAGGCGAAGCCGTGCATGGTGACCCAGCGGCTGGCGCGGATGCCGAACGCGCAGATCTTCCGCGCTTTCATGGGTTCTGTCCAGTCCAGCCACACACCGGTGAGCCCGTCGATGCGGCCCGCCTTGATGCCGTACGCCTCCAATGTTCCGATGATCGCTTCTTCGAGCGTGCGCAGAAAGCGGTGGATATCGGTGAAGTGGTGGTCGAGGTCGAAGATGGGGTAGCCCACGATCTGGCCCGGGCCGTGGTAGGTGATGTCGCCCCCACGATCGATGGGGAAGAACTGGACGCCCTTTTCGCGCAGCCCTTCTTCGTTCAGCAACAAGTGGCTCTGCTTGCCGCTCTTGCCCAGGGTAAACACGTGCGGGTGTTCGCAGAAGAGCAGGTGGTCCTCGGTGGGGTGTTGCTCATTCTCCGGCAGCGAACGGTTGGCGAGCTTGCGGTCGATGGTGGCCTGGAAGAGCCGCGTTTGCAGGGCCCAGGCGTCGGCGTAGGGGATGAGTCCGAGATCGTGGAAGAGGACCTGTCGCATGTTCTTGAGTGGCGAGTGACGAGTGGCGAGTGGCAGCGTGCTGACCACAACGTGTCACTCGCCACTCATCACTCGCTACTCGTTACTTCACTTCAGCCAGCTTGCCCTTCAGCATGTTGATCACCGCGATCTCGCTGGGGTCGACGCCCTTCTTCTCGGCCCAGTAGAAGCTCACCCAATCGCCCAGGTTGATCAGGTACAACTGGCGCCCCAGCGTGGTGTCGCCCTGGCTCCACACATCATGGACATGGGGCGTGTACTTGGCGAAGACATCCTTGTTGATCCCCATGCGGATCTGCGAGCGCTCATGGTCGGTCTTGTGGCGGAAGATCACCACGGCGATATCATCCTTGCCCCCAGCCCAACCGACCAGCTCGTTGTGGTTCATCTCGGGGATAGCGTGGTGCCAGCAGAGTTCCTTGCTGTTCTCGTTCACTTGTTGGCGGAAGCGGATGCTCACCGCTTCGGTGCTCGCCTCGCTGTAGATCACCAGCCGTTTGCCGAAGAGCTTGTCGGTAAGCTCCTTCGCTTGTGCCTGGATCTTCGCCTTGTCCTCCTCCAGCATCGCGGCCGCGGCCTTGATGGCGCCCTCGAAGCCGTCGCCGATGATACCAAAGTGATGCAGCACGAAGAACTGCTGGGTGAGCGAGTAGGCCAGCATGGTGCGCGGGGGATTGCCCCCGGGGATCACGATGTGGTCCAGGCCCTTGGCTTTGGCCATTTCCAGCATGGTGCCACCGCTGGTGATCACCACCACGCGGGAGCCCTTGGCCAGCGCCTGTTCCATCGCGGCGATGGTCTCCTCCGTGTTGCCGCTGTAGCTGCACGCGATGACCAGGCTCTTGTGGTCCACATAGGCGGGCAGGTAGTAATTGCTGTACACTTCGATCGGGCACTTCGCTTCGTGCGCCACCACCTGCGCGGCGATGCGCCCACCGATGCCGCTGCCGCCGAGTCCCGTGACCACCACGTTGCCGTACGGCCCGCCGGGGGGCTTCAGTTGGGCCTTGCGGCCGATCTCGATCGCTTCCTTCAGTTGGCGGGGAAAACCGTCGATGAGCTGGTGCATGTTGGGCGTTGGTTCCAGGGCGAAAAATAGGCCTGCATTACGGCGCCTCGCGGCCGGGGGTTCCACCAGCGGTCGAGCACCCGGCGCTACTTGGCGGACCAACATGCCCGTCCGCGCCCCGGAACAAGGCCTCGCGATCTAACGTCCGTTAACACCCGGCCCCGTCGCGACCCGTTACGTTCGCTGCACACCAATACCGAGCACCATGCGCCTGATCACCGGACTGGCCCTCGTTGGCCTCGCTTTCAGTGCCTCCGCCTGCGACCACGTGAAGGGCGAGGGCGACGTTCAGAAGAAGACCCTTACGGTGCCCGCGTTCCATGGCATAGCCATGGAGGGTTCCATGGATGTGGTGCTCACCCAGGGGCCCGCCCAAAGCGTTGTCGTGGAAGCACAGGCCAATATCGCCGCCTTGGTGACCACCGAGGTGCGCAACGGCATCTGGATCATCACTACGGAGAAGAACTATTCCACGGACAAGGATTTCGTGGTGCGCATCACCGCGCCGGTGATCGACGTAGTGAAACTGGACGGCAGTGGTGACGTGACCTCTTCCGGCACATTCACGGCTGAGGTCATGAAGCTGGGCATCGCCGGCAGTGGCAACATCACCCTGGCTTTCAATGCGGAGCGTACCGAAGCCGATATTGACGGCAGTGGCGACATGAAGTTGAGCGGCACCACCGCAACGCTCAGTGTGGACCTCGCCGGTAGCGGCGACGTGAATGCCAAGGGGCTGCGTGCCGACAAAGCGGACGTGGACATCATGGGCAGCGGGGATGTGACCCTGTTCGCCAGCGAAAGCCTGGATGCCAGCATCGCGGGCAGCGGTGACGTCGCCTTCGCCGGGCGCCCCGGAAAAGTGAACACCAACGTGATGGGGAGCGGCGAAGTGCGCCCGCTGAACGAGGGTCCCCGGTAGACCCACTGCCCGCAACGAAGAAGGCCCGGAGTTCGCTCCGGGCCTTCTTCGTTCGATCGGTTCGCTTATCCCTTCAGCGCCTCGGCCCCGCCCACGATCTCCAGGATCTCGCCGGTGATCGCCGCCTGCCGCGCCTTGTTGTAGGAGAGCTTCAGGCCTTTCAGCAGCGCGTCCGCGTTGTCCGTGGCCTTGTGCATTGCCGTCATGCGCGCACCATGCTCGGAGGCATGGCTGTCGAGCAGCGCCTTGTAGAGCTGGATCTTCAGGCTCTTCGGGATGATGTTCTGGACGATCTCCTCGCGGCTGGGCTCCATGATGTAGTCCAGGCGCGAAGCCTTTTGGTCAGCCGGCTTCGCGGGCGGTGCCACGGGCAGGTACGGCTCTTCGGTGAGCACTTGCACGGCCGCGTTCTTGAACTTGTTGTAGACCAGGGTTGCCTGATCGTACACGCCGTCAGCGAAGAGCTTCATGATCAGCTCGGCCTTGGGCGCGACCTTGTCGAAGTTCAGTCCGTCGTAGAGGCTTGCTCCGTCCGTCGGCAGATCGGTGTTGAAGTACTTCGTGCGGCGGTAGGCGTCAAGGGCCTTCTTGCCGAGGGGCAGCACATGCACGGTCTTGCCTTCGCTCTCGAGTTGAGCGGCGAGGCGGCGGATGCTGCGGAAGACCTGCGTATTGAAGGCCCCGGCGAGACCACGATTGCTCACGATCGCCACGAGCAGCACCTTCTTCACTTCGCGCTGCTGGCTGTAGATGCCTTCATTCCCATCGAGCGATGCGCTCACGTTGCTGAGGATGCTCTGCAACTTCTCCGCGTAAGGGCGCATGCGCACGATGGCGTCCTGCGCACGGCGGAGCTTGGCCGCGCTCACCATCTTCATGGCGGCGGTGATCTGTTTCGTGCTGTTGACCGAAACGATCCGGTTGCGGACTTCCTTCAGGCTGGGCATCGATCGATTCTATTCACCACAGAGACACGCAGGGCACAGAGAGGATCGGATCGCTCGCTGTTCTTCGCTGCCTTTCGCGCCCCTTGGTTTTAAGGTTTTCTCCGTGTCCTCTGTGTCTCTGTGGTGAAACACTATGCGTAGCTCTTCACCAGGTCGGCACCCACCTTCTCCAGTACCCCGGTGAGGGTATCGTCGAACTTGCCGCTCTTCAGCGCGGCGAGCGTTTCGCCGTGCTTGTTGCGGAGGATGGTGAGGTACTCGTTCTCGAACTGTTTCACCTTGTCCAGCGGCACTTTGCCGATGAGGCCCTTGGTGCCGAGGTAGATGATGGCGATCTGCTCCTCCACACGCATCGGGCTGTTCTGCCCTTGCTTCAGGATCTCCACGTTACGCGCGCCCTTGTCGAGCGTGGCCTTCGTGGTGGCGTCGAGGTCGGAGCCGAACTTGCTGAACGCTTCCAGTTCACGGTAGGCGGCCTGGTCGAGCTTCAGCGTACCGGCCACTTTCTTCATGGACTTGATCTGCGCGTTACCACCTACGCGGCTCACGCTGATACCTACGTTGATCGCCGGGCGCACACCGCTCAGGAAGAGGTTGCTCTCCAGGAAGATCTGTCCGTCGGTGATCGAGATCACGTTCGTGGGGATGTACGCGGACACGTCACCGGCCTGTGTTTCGATGATCGGCAGCGCGGTGAGCGAGCCGCCACCTTTCACCTTGCCTTTCAGCGAGGCGGGCAGATCATTCATCTGGCTGGCCACCGTGTTGTCCTCGGTGACTTTGGCCGCGCGCTCCAGCAGGCGGCTGTGCAGGTAGAATACGTCACCCGGGTAAGCCTCACGTCCGGGAGGACGGCGCAGGAGCAGCGACACCTCGCGGTAAGCGACGGCCTGTTTCGACAGGTCATCATAGATGATCAGTGCGGGACGGCCGGTATCGCGGAAGAATTCGCCGATGGCCGCACCGGTGAACGGAGCGTAGAACTGCATCGGCGCTGGGTCGCTGGCGTTGGCGGCCACCACGATGGTGTAGGGCATGGCGCCGTTCTCCTCCAGGGTCTTCACCGTGCCGGCCACCGTGGAGCCCTTCTGGCCCACCGCGACATAGATGCAGTACACGGGCTTGCCGGCCTCGTAGAACTCCTTCTGGTTGATGATGGTATCGATGGCCACCGTGCTCTTGCCGGTCTGGCGGTCACCGATGATGAGTTCGCGCTGGCCACGGCCCACGGGGATCATGGCGTCGATGGCCTTGATGCCGGTCTGCAGCGGCTCGGTCACGGGCTGGCGATAGATGACGCCCGGCGCCTTGCGCTCGATGGGCATTTCGAAGAGCTCACCGGTGATGGGGCCCTTGCCATCGATCGGCTGGCCGAGCGTGTCCACCACGCGGCCCACCATGCCTTCGCCGGTCTGGATGCTGGCGATGCGCTTGGTGCGCTTCACGGTATCGCCCTCCTTGATGCCCACGGAAGGCCCGAGGAGCACGGCGCCCACGTTGTCCTCTTCGAGGTTCAGCACGATGCCGCGCAGTCCGCTGTTGAACTCGATGAGCTCACCGCTCTGCACGCCCTTCAGGCCGTAGATGCGGGCGATGCCGTCACCTACCTGGAGCACGGTACCGACCTCCTCGAGCTCGGCCTCCGTGCGGAAACCGGCGAGTTCTTGTTTCAGGATCGCCGTCACTTCGGCGGGTTGCACTTGGGCCATCTTACAAAGGCGTTAGATCTCGGGGATGTACGGGTTCTCGGAGAACTTGCGGCGCAGGTCGCTCAGTCGGCGGCTCACGCTGCCGTCATACTGCTCGTCGCCGATACGGACGATCACGCCGCCGATCAGGCTCGGGTCCACCTTCTCCGAGAGGGTGATGGACTTGCCGGGGAATTTCTCTGCCGCCAGGGCGGACACTTTTTTGCGCGCTTCTTCATCAAGCGGTGCTGCGCTGGTCACCACACAGGTCACCACGCCGTCATGCACCTTCCGGATCTCCTCGAAGGCTTCGGCGATCTCCGGCAGCATGGCCTCGCGGCCTTTGCGCACCAGGATGCCCATGAAGCTGCTGGTCATCGTACCGATCTGCCCGGCGAAGACGCGGTCGAGGATCTTGTCCTTCTTGTCGCCTTTGATCACTGGGCTCTTCAAGAGCAGCACCAGGTCTCGGCTGCCTTCGCACGTGTTCGCGATCAGCCGCATGTCCTCCTGCACGGCCACGAGCTGGTTCTGCTCGATGGCCAATTGCATCAGCGAGCGCGCGTAGCGGTAGGCGACCGGAGCGATGTTCATGACTTGCGCAGGTCCACGTCGGCCATCACCTTGTCCACAAGGGCCTTCTGTGCGGCGGCGTCACCGAGCTTCTCCTTCAGGATGCGCTCGGCCACCTGCACGCTGAGTTCGGCCACCTGATTGCGGAGCTCCACGATGGCGGCGTTCTTCTCGTTGCGGATGTCCTCGCGGGCACGGCCCAGCATGGCGTCGGCCTCGGCTTTCGCCCGGGTCTTCGCCTCGCTGATCTCCTTGTCGCGGATGTCGCGTGCGTCCTTGAGAAGCAGATCGCGCTCGGCACGGGCCTGGCGCATGATCTCCTCGTTGCTCGCGGACATCTTGGCCATATCATCGCGCATCTTCTTGGCCTCGTTCAGCGCGTCAGCGATGCTCTGCTCACGCGTTTTGACCGCGCCGAGGATGGGCTTCCAGGCGAACTTGCCGAGCAAGAACACCAGGATGCCGAACGAGATGCACATCCAGATGAGTAGTCCGGGATCGGGCTTGAGCATGGCTGCGCCTTGGGTTTGAGTGGGCCGTGAAGAACGTTGCGCTGCTTACAGACCGGCAACGAAACCGAGAATGATCGCCACGATGGCCGCACCTTCAACGAGGGCGGCGGTGAGGATCATGTTACCAACGATGTCCCCCTTGGCTTCCGGCTGGCGGGCGATGCTTTCGAGCGCACTGCCGCCGATACGGCCGATACCGATACCTGCGCCGATGGCGGCGAGGCCACCACCGATGGCACCACCGGCTTTGGCGACGGCCATGCTGGCTTCAGGAGCGGCTTGTAGGAGGATGTTCAAGAGGGTCATCGAAGTGGAGGTTGAGTGTTCGCGTTGTTTAGGATGCCTACGCGGGCGTGTCCCGTGCGGCCTGGTGTCAATGATGGTCGTGGTGCGGCTCAGCCATGGCCGTGCCGATGTAGATGCTGGTGAGCAGGGTGAAAACATAGGCCTGCAAAGCCCCCACGAGGACCTCCAGGCAATTGACGAAGGTGGCGAACAGCACGGCCGGGATGCTGGCACCGATGCCGCCCGCTGCACTGGCCGAGCCGAAGATGAAGATCAGGCAGATGAAGACCAGGATCACGATGTGGCCTGCCATGATGTTCGCGAAGAGTCGCGCGGTGAGCACCAATGGGCGCAGGAAGTGCCCCATGATCTCGATAGGTGTAAGGATGATGAGCACACCCTTGGGAACACCGGGCATGGCGAAGATGTGCTGCCAGTAGTGCTTCTTGGCCAGCAAAGTGACGATGATGAGCGTGATGGAGGCCAGCACGAGGGGGATGGCGATGTTCCCGGTGACGTTGGCCCCGAAAGGGAAGATCGGGATCATGCCGATGATGTTCAGGAACCAGATGAAAAAGAACAACGAAAGCAGGTAGGGCGTGAACCGCATGTAGTGCTTCTCGCCGATGTTCGTCCTGGCGATATCGTCGCGAACGAACAGGATGATCGGCTCCAGGAACGAGGCGATGCCGGTGGGGGCGCTGGCGCCGCGTTTCGCGTAACCCTTCGCCACGCTGATGAACAGCAGGCACATGAGCACGCAGCAGAAGATGATCGTCACCGCGTTCTTGGTCAGGCTGATATCCCACATCGCAGCGGTCGCGGCATCGTCCACATGCCCGGCGGCATCGAGCGCGACCACGCGCTTGCCTTCCATGGCATACGTACCGTACTTGCCCGTGTAGCTCGTGGGGTGGTGATGCTCGCCAACGAAACGGGCGCTGCTGAAGACCTCCAGACCGCCAGGCGTTTTCAGGATGATGGGCAGGGGCAGGTGCGTGTGGCCCCAGAGGTGCCAGTCATGGCTGTCGCCAATGTGGTCCAGGATCAGCTCGCCGACCTTGAACTCCTCCTCCCGCACCTCCTCGGCCATGGTCTCATGAGCCGGGTCGTTCGCTTGGAGGCGCCCCGAAAAAAAAGCCACAAAACACAGGAAAGCCGCGCGCATCAAGGCTTTGTACGGGATCGCGGCGATGGATACCCCCTTCATTGCGGCCGCGAAAGTAGGTACTGCGGCCGTACGGCCAAACCACCGGGAAAAAACGGTTCAGCCGCCCTTCTTCAGGGAACGATACACCGACCAGATAACCCCCGAGAGCACGGCCACCAGCAGCGCGATGGTAAAGACCGGGAATTTCCAGCCGATCAGGCCATCCAGCCAGCGGCCGCCCAGCACCGCCAAGGCGATCACGGCCGCCATCTGGAACGCCAGCGCGCCGTACCGCGCATAGGTCCTCGCCGGAGCCGTGATCTTCTCCAGCTCCTCCTTGTCGATACCGTCGTCGATCTTCATGGCTCAGGAGCCGTGTGGTGCGCGGATCACCTTCATCAAGCGGGAGACGCTGAATGTGGTGAACAGCACATAGAGGCCAACAAAGGTGATGACCATCGGTGTGATCAATTCGGCCGGGGCGGTCTTCACCAGGATCACCATCAGGACAACCGAGCCCATGAGCTTGATGATGAGGCCCGCGAGGAAGCGCCGGATGAAGACCGTGGTCTGATCGGCCACGCTTTCCTGCCAGCGCAAGAGCAGCCAAGTGACCAGGATGAAATAACCCAAGAGGAGGCCGTAACGCCAATCGAATGGTCTACCGGCCGCATACAGCCCTCCTACCAAGCATGCGGCACCCGTCGCGCCGATGAGCATCAATGGGCCGAGCGGGGAGCTGCGCACGCGGCTCAGCGAGCGGCTTGATTGGGGGCTTCCACGCGCTTGGCGTCCGGGCGCATACCCGAGCTCATCTCCTTCACCACACCGCCGTTCATGCTGCAGTTGCCGGTGAAAATAGCCCCGGGCTCGATGGCCAGCTTTTTCGTGTTGATGTCGCCGGTGAGCTTGGCTGTGGCTTTCAGGCTCAACAGGTCCGCGCAGGTGATCTTGCCGTGTACCGTGCCTTCGATATCGCTGCTCTGGCAGGTGACATCCCCCTCCACCGTGCCGCTGGCGCCCACGATCAGGCGGCCGCGCACGTTGATGGTGCCCTTCACCTTGCCATCGATGCGGATGTTGCTGTCGCTGTTGATCTCGCCCTCGATGGAGGTGCCCTCCATGATGCTGTTAATCTTGCCGGCGTTCACCGGTTCCGGGGCCTTGTGGGCTGTGGGCTCGGTGGGCTTGTCGTTGCGGAACATGCTCATGGAGTCGTCGGTTATGTCAGGCACGTAGCGGTCCGGGGCGAAGGTAAGGGCAAAGGCGCTTGGCGGGACGGGTGGCCATGGCCAGCTATGGGCTCTCGGGCGAGCGGCCCGGCCAACCGGTCGAAAGGGCTGCGCCAAGCGGCACAAGCGGGGCCGCCTACTGCCCCTGCAGGTAATTCTCCGAGAAGAACGCCGCGTAGGCATCCACCCCTTTGTCCTTGTAGAAAACGGCGAAGTTGGCCGCGCTGATGGCGAAGGTGGGATGGCCCGCGTCATTCAGGCCGCTTAGGGTGGGCGTGGCCATGAAGAGGTTGTAGTACTCCATGGCGCCCGCCTTGTTGGGGAAGGGCCCCATTTTGATGGCTTGGTAGGTCGTGTCCAGCACGTTGGTCTCGATGGTCACCGGCTTGTTGCGGAAGTTGGCCTGGTTGAAGTCGCTGATGCGCGATTTCTGCGGGGCCACGGGGCCGGTGGAGTTGGGGAACAGCAGCACCACGTAGTGCGGTCCGTCCCCGGCACTGTATTGCGGGGCGGCCACCACCTCGGGCGGGGCTCCCCCACTGGGCGCTCCGCCAGCGGTCTTGTTCAATTGGGCCAGGATGTCCTGGGCGGCCTTGGCCTCATCGGTACCGGGGTACTTGGTCGTTACTTCCTGCAGCGCGATCACAAAGGCCTCGCGCTCATGCATGCCCCCAACGGCCAGCGCCTTGAGCAGGTGGTACTTGGGCAGCAGGTGATTGTTGGGCGTTTCGACGATCACGAAGTTGCAGGTGGCTATCACCGGCATGTAGTGGCCTTCACGGTAGTTCCTGTACACCTCGGCGTAGTCGGCCTCCTCCTTGGAGCGCCGCTGGTCGTCGGCCATCAGCTGGTTGGGGTCGCGCACCAAGCGGGCGAACTCGCTGTCCGGCCAGCGCTCCTGGATGATGCCAGCGTAGTACGCCGAGCCCTTGTCATCCATGCTGAAGAACGACCCGCCCTTCTCCTTGGCCAGGTAGATCCTGTACAACTGGTAGTAGCTTTCGGGTGTGTAGCGGCACTCCTCGAAGCGGCCATTGAGCACCTCGAAGCTCTCGATGGCGGCGTCGGTATCCTTGAGCTTCTCCTTGTAGATGGTGCCCGCGATGTACATGGCCTCGCACACACGGGCGTTGCTGGCGGCCACCGCGGCCTCGTCCATGGGCAGGTCCTTCGTGTACGTCTCCGGATCCTTCCACGCGGGCTCGCCGTCGTTGCCCTCTTTGCCGTCCTTGCCATCGTCACCCTCCTCTTCCTCGGGGACCTCATCGGCCAGGGCCGAGCCGCTCTTGTCCTTGCGGCGCCAATCGTCCTCGTTGGGACGGTTGCCCCATTTCTTCTTGAACTCGGCCAGCCCGCGCGCGATCTGCGTCGGGTTGTAGAAATACCACGCGCTGGCGTCACCTCCACCGGTGGGCCGGTTCTGCCCGGCATTGGGGTCCGCCGGGGTCTCCCGCGCCGCCGCCTCGGCGGCCTCCTTCTCGTCCTCTTCGCGCTGGCGGTCTTTGATGCGCTGCCGGATCAGCTTGTCCCGCTCCTCGGGGTCCATCTGCGCCACGGCCTGCACGCTATCCTCGAAGGCGATGATGTTCAGCTGCTCCACCAGTTCGCCCAGCACGTCGGCGCGGGTGTTCACTTCCTCGTAACGCTTGTGCGTTTCGGCCAGCAGCGCCCGGGTGCTGTCGTAGTACTGCTGAGCCGGTGGGTATTTTTTATCGTCGAAATAGAGGTCCGCCAGTTTCAGGAAGCTCTTGGCCTTCTGCTTGGTGTCGATGGTGCTGATGCGCGTGCTCTCCTTCAGGTGCGCCACGGCGCTGCTGTCCTTGTTCTCCTTGAGGTCAAGGTCAGCGAAGGCGTACTCGATCATGTCGTAATGATCCTTGTTCTTCTCGTCACGCCGCATGCGGCGCAGCTTCTTGCGCGCCTGCTCGGTGTTGCCCTGCATGCTGGATAGCGCCTGGAAGATCTCGGCGTGGAAGCCCAGCTCATAGGGCGCGTTGCTGCGGGCCACTTTGTTGAACGTGGCGATGGCCTTGTCCTCCATGCCCTTGGCCATGTACAGCTGGGCCAGGATGAACATCCAGCGCGAGCGCTGCGCCTGGTTCTTGCAGATGCTCACCGCGTGCTCCAGGTCCACGATCGCGTCGTCCACTTTGCCGCGCCGAAGGTTCACATCGGCCTGCGCGGCGCTCAACTGGTCGTGCGGGAACTTCTTGGGCAGCACCTTCTGGTTCTTGATCTCGTCCAGCGCGCTCTGCGCTTTGGCGTACTGCTCGTTCTGGATGGCCGTGCGGGCGTACCAGAGTTTGCTCTCGATCTGCCGGTTCATCCCCTTGAAGCGGCGGGCGGCATAGTCGAAGGTGCGCTCGGCATCGAAGTAGGCGCGCTTGTAGTAGTGGCTGCGGCCGATAACGAAGTACGCATCGTCGATCCAGGTGTTCTTCTCGCCCTTTCCGATGTCCATGGAATGCCGCTCGATCACGGTGCTGCACTTGTCGATGCAGATCTCCAGATCGGGCACCATGGCCTTGGCCTGCTCCTCGCTCCCGACGATGAAAATGGGCAGCACCTCGTCGAAATCATCCACGTAGGCCTTCTCCATGGCCGCCACGGTCTCTTTGAGCTTCTCGTTGGCGTTGAACCAGCCGTTGTCCCGCGCGGTAAGACGGTGGAAGGTGCGGTTCAGGAAGGCATCCTTCTCCGTGGAGCAACCCGCGAGGAGCAGCACGGACAAGCCCGTGATAACGGTGCGGAGCGGATGGATGCGGGCCACGGGACGAAGGGCGTGCGGCTATAACAGAAAGGCGGCCAAGTTATTTCATCGGGCGGAGAGCGGCGCGATGGCCCTTGTGCGCAACAGAGCCTACGCAGCCGACCTTTGGCCCCATGTCCCTTCCCATCCGCGTCATCAACCGCGGCCACCACCCCCTGCCGCAGTACGCCACGCCCCACAGCGCCGGGCTCGACCTGCGCGCGAACCTGGACCGCTCCGTGATCCTGGAGCCCGGCCAGCGAGCCCTGATCCCCACCGGCCTGTACCTGGAGCTGCCCGAAGGCACCGAAGCGCAGGTGCGGCCCCGAAGCGGACTGGCCTTCAAGCACGGCGTCACCGTGCTCAACGCGCCGGGCACTATTGATGCGGACTACCGGGGCGAAGTGGGCGTGTTGCTCGTGAACCTCGGGCAGGAGACCTTCACCGTGCAGGACGGCGAGCGCATCGCCCAACTCGTGGTGGCCCGGTACGAGCGCGTGGCCTTCGCCGAGGCCGCCGATCTGGCCCTCTCTGAGCGCGGCGCCGGGGGCTTCGGGCATACTGGGCGGAAATAGGCACCTTCGCGGCCAATTCTTCACCACAGAGACACGGAGACACGGAAAAAGCGTTGCAACGCCTTGGCCTCGCCGGTTTCCTCCGTGTCTCCGTGTCTCTGTGGTGATCATTGAAGCAGAATGAAGATCATCGTCCCCATGGCGGGCATGGGCAAGCGGATGCGTCCGCACACCCACACCACCGCCAAGCCCCTTCTGCCCATCGCGGGCAAGCCCATCGTACAGCGCCTCGTAGAGGACCTGGCCGCCGTGGCCGGCGAACCCGTGGAAGAGGTGGCCTACGTGGTGCATCCCTCTTTCGGCCCCGGCGTGGAGGATGAACTGCTGGGCATTGCCACCGCCATCGGCAGCAAGGGCAGCATCCATTACCAGGAAACGGCGCTCGGCACCGCGCACGCCATCCTCTGCGCGGAAAAGGCCCTGAGTGGGCGTGTCATCGTGGCCTTCGCCGATACGCTCTTCCGCGCCCAATTGAAGCTGGACAAGGACTGCGATGGCGTGATCTGGGTGAACAAGGTGGAAGACCCCAGGCCCTTCGGCGTGGTGAAGCTCGACAAACAGGGCATCATCACCGAGTTCGTTGAAAAGCCGCCCACCTTCGTGAGCGACCTGGCCATCATCGGCATCTACTACTTCGCCGACGGCGAGCGCCTGCGCAAAGAGATGCAGTACCTGATCGACAACGGTATCAAGGACAAGGGCGAGTACCAGTTGACCAACGCCATGGAGAACATGAAGCGCAAAGGCGCGCGCTTCAAGGCCGGCAGCGTGGACGTGTGGATGGACTGCGGCAACAAGAACGCCATGGTGGACACCAACACGCGGGTCCTCGGCTTCCTGAAGGACCGCAAGGATCTGGTGAACCCCGCGTTGAAGCTGGAGAACAGCGTGGTTGTCCCGCCCTGCTTCATCGGGGAGAACGTGACCCTGGTGAACAGCGTTGTGGGCCCGAACGTGAGCATCGAGAAAGGCGCGGCCGTGGTCAACAGTATCGTGCGCGATTCGATCCTCCGGGGTGATGCGCGTGTACAGGATGCCGTGGTGGCCAACAGCATGATCGGCCAGCGCGCCGCCGTCAAGGGACGCGCACTGGACCTCAGCCTCGGCGATGACGCCACGATCGGATGATCTTTGCACCGGATGCTCCTTCCCCTCGCCCAGCCCATTCCGTTCCGCACCCCCGCAGCCCTGGGCGTCGGCCTGCTGCTGACGGTGCTCATGGCCTGCGGCGGCGCAAAGCCCGTTGCCGAGCGGCCGCGTGACCCCGAGGGCGGCGAGGCCGCGCACGGCGCCACGGGCAAGGGCAAACGCGCGCTGGTGATGCGCCTCTTCATGGAGGCCAACCAGGCCCGCTTGCGCGGCGAGCTGCCCAAGGCCATCCAGCTTTTCGAGGCCACCCTGAAGGAGGACCCGCTGAACGCCGCCAGCATGTTCGAGCTGAGCAAGCTGTACAACCAGGCCCAAGCCGGGCCCCAGGCCCTCGCCCTGGCCAAGCGGGCCGTGGCCACCGACAAGGAGAACATCTGGTACCGCTTCCTGCTGGCCGACCTGCAGTTGCAGGACCGAGACCTGTCCGGCGCATCGAAAACATACCAGGACATCCTGGCCAGGTGGCCCGATCGTTACGAGGTGTATTTCGGGCTGTCCAACACCCTGGCCGAGCAGAAGCGCATCGGCGAGGCGCGCCAGGTGTACCGCGACCTGGAAAAGCGCATCGGCAGCAACGAGGAGCTGGTGATGCGCGAATACGACATGCTCGCCAACGCCGGTGAGACCGCCGCCGCGCGCGACCTGCTGGACAAGGCCATCAAGGAGCAGCCCGGCCAGACGCAGTATTATGGCATGCTCGCCGAGGTGTATGATTCCATGGGCGACAGCACGAAGGCTGAGGAGCTGTTCAACAAGGCCCTCGCGCTGGACCCGGACGACAGCATGACGCGCATCTCCCTGGCGCAGTTCTACTATGACCATGGGCGCACCCAGGAGGGGTTCACCCACCTAAAGGAGGCCTTCGGCGACCCGGACCTCGACATCGACCCCAAGATGCGGCTGCTGCTCGGCTTCTACGAGGCGAGCGGACAGGACGGCACAGTGCCGGACGATCTCGCCAAGCAGTGCCACGGCCTCATCGATGAGCTCAAGAAAGCCCATCCCCAGAGCGGCAAGCCTTGGAGCATCGAGGGGGATTTCTACACCCGCGAAGGTAACATCCGCGGGGCACGCGATGCCTTCGCCAGGGCTGCCGAACTCGACCCGGACCGCTTCCCCATCTGGAGCGCCCTGCTGCAGCTGGACGCCCGGCTGAATGACAACGCGGCCATGGACGGGCATGCGCAACGAGCCATGGAGCTTTTCCCCGCGCAGCCCGAGTTCTACCTGTACAAGGGCATCGCAGCGAACGGGCTGAAAAAACATGACGAGGCCATCGAAGCGCTCGTCACCGGCCGTGACCTGGTGGTGGACAACAAGCCGCTCGAGGGCCAGTTCTGGAGCCTCCTCGGCGACACGTACAATTCCGCCGGGGAGTTCGGCAAGAGTGACGAGGCTTATGGCCACGCGCTCGCCATCGAAGGCGACGATGCCACCGTGCTCAACAACTGGGCCTACTACCTGAGCGAGCGCGGCGAACAGCTGGACAAGGCCGAGAAGATGAGCCGCCGGAGCAACGACCTGGAGCCCGGCACCGCCACCTACCTGGACACCTACGCCTGGATCCTCTTCAAGCAGGGCAAATTCGCCGACGCGCGCACCTGGCAGGAGAAGGCCCTGGCCGCAGGGGGCGACAAGGAGGCTGTGCTGGTGGAGCACTACGGCGATATCCTCTTCAAGCTGGGCGATACCACCGGCGCCGTGGAGCAATGGCGCAAAGCCAAGGACATCGGCGGCGCCAGCGACCTCATCGGACGGAAGATCACCGAAGGAAAGTACCTGGAATGAGGCGGGCCGCGCGGGCCATCGGCCTCCTCTGCCTCGCGCTCCTCTCCGCGTGCAAGCCCATACGCGAAGTGCTCCCCTTCCGCGGCGAGATCCCCGCGCGCGGGCCCGAGAAGCTGGTGGAGCGTCTGACGGCGGACCGGATCACCGATGTGCGGTACTATGGGGCGAAGGTGTCCGTGGACCTCTCCGACAGCACCGGGTCGAAGAGCTTCAAGGCCCACATCCGCTGTGTGATGGACAGCGCGGCCTGGCTGAGTGTGACCCCCGCCCTGGGCATCGAGGTGGCCCGCGCGCTGCTCACCACCGATTCCCTGAAGGTGATCGACAAGCTCGGCGACCGCTACTGGACCGGCGACACCGCACAGGCCAAACAGCGCTTCGGCCTCACCCCCGAACTCTACCTGCTGCAGCAGGCCCTGCTCGGCCAGGCCATCGGCCTGGACCCCGCCGACAAGTACCGCAGCGATCGCGAGGACGGCCAGTACACCCTCACCAGCCGCGAGAAACGCCGCTTCCGCCGCGCCGCCGAGGACCTCGCCGAGGTCGACACCCTGGCCCGGGACCACGACATGGGCGAGCGCCGTCTGGAGCGCACCCTGCGCCGCGCCGAGAAGAAAGAGGCCCTCGTGGTGAAGTACTGGCTGGAGCCCGATTCCTTCCGTGTCACCCGCGTGCTCATCAGCGACCTCGCGCACGATCAACAGGCCGACGTGCGTTATTCGCTGAGAACCACCGTGGATGGCCGCTCCCTGCCCGGCCGCATCGCCATTTCTTTGTCCGATCCAGCCCGCCGTGCCGAAGCGACCCTCGATCTCGACCGCATCAGCCTCGAAGGCCCCCTTCAGCTCAACTTCCGGATACCCGAGAAGTTCGAGCCGATGGAGTAGGTCGTGGGCACCTGGCCGCATTGGCATATGGGCACGAACGTCCCGCGCCCCGGTCTTGTTCCTCTGCCTGCTCCTCGTTCTTTCCGTCCCCGCCCAGAGCCGCAAGGAGCTGGAGAAGAAGCGTGACCAGCTGGACAAGCAGATCAAGGCCACCAGCGCATTGCTGGCCGCCGGCGAGAAGGAGCAGAAGACCACACAGCGGCAACTGGAACTCCTGCAGGCGCAGATACGCCAGCGGCAGGAGCTTATCGGCACCATGAACAGCGAGGTGTTCCGCGTTGACAAGGAGATCGGCGAAACGGAGGACCTCATCAACGCCCTCGAAACCGACCTCGAACGGCTGAAGGAGGAGTACGCGCGCATGCTGCAGTACGCTTACATGAACCGCGACACCTACGACCGCCTCAGCTACATCTTCGCCGCGCGGAGCTTCACGCAGGCCTTCCAGCGCAGCCGCTACCTGGACCAGCTGGCCGAGCGCCGCCGCCAGCAGGCCGGGCTGATCACCGCTACGCGGGAGAGTTTGGAGACCAAGGCCAAGGACCTCAAGGACCGCCGCAGCGAAAAGGTGACCCTGCTGAACGAGCAGGTGGACGAGAAGAAGAAGCTCACCGCCGACCGTGGCGCCCACGAGAGCACATTGAACGGCCTGCGCCGCGAGGAAGACAAGCTGCGCGGCACCCTTCGCGAGCAGAAGAACCGGCGCGAGAAGATCGCCGCCGAGATCAAACGCGCCATCGAGGCCGAAGTGCGCAAGAGCGCCAAGCCCGCCAAGAGCGGCACGTCAGGCACCGGCACGGCCACGTCGGGCAAAATGGAATTGTCCCTCACGCCCGAGGCCCGCGAACTGGGCAACGACTTCGAGAAGAACAAGGGCAAACTGCCGTGGCCCGTGGCCAAGGGCACCATCACCGAGGGCTACGGCGAGCACGAGCACCCGGTACTCAAGGGCGTCAAGACGTACAACAACGGGATCGACATCACCTGCGAGAAGGGCGCCCCGGTGCGGGCCATCTTCCGTGGCGAGGTCAGCAGCGTGATCGTGATCCCCGGCGCGGGCAAGGCCATCGTGCTCAGCCATGGCGCCTACCGCACCGTGTACAGCAACCTGCGCGAGACCAGCGTGGCCAAAGGCCAGAAGGTGGACACCAAGCAGACCGTGGGCACCGTGCTCACCGACGAGGACGGCTCCACCGCCCACATCGAGATCTGGAAGATCACCACGGCCGGCGACCTGGTGAAGGTGGACCCCGGGCAGTGGATCTACCGCGACTAGCCCGACCCCGATCCAGCTAACTTCGCCGCCCGGAACAGCCTCCATGGGCGTTCCCCCGCACCATGAAATTCGGCACTTGGGAGATCGTCCTGATCATCGCGGTGATCCTGCTGCTCTTCGGCGGTAAAAAGATCCCCGAACTGATGCGCGGTCTGGGCCGCGGCATGAAGGAGTTCAAGGACGCCAAGGACGGCAACCCGCCGGACGACGCCAAGTAAGCGCGCTGCCCGAATGTCCACGCCGTTCACGCTGCGCGGTGCCCGCGAAGCCTTGTCCGCCGGTACCGTTTCCGTGACAGACCTGACCCGCACCGCGCTCGAACGCGCCCGGGCGAAGGCGGACCTGAACATCTTCCTGGAGCTTTTCGACGAGAGCGCCCTGGCCAAGGCCGCTGAGGTGGACGCCAAGCGCGCCGCTGGTACCGCCGGAGAACTCGCGGGCGCCATCGTCAGCCTGAAGGACAACATCTGCTACAAGGGCCATCGCGTGTCCGCCTCCTCGCGGATCCTCGAGGGCTACGTGAGCCCGTACAGCGCCACCGTCACCGAGCGCCTGCTCGCCGCCGATGCGGTGATCATAGGCCGCACCAACTGCGACGAGTTCGCCATGGGCAGCAGCAACGAGAACAGCGCGTACGGCAACGTGGGCAACCCACTGGACCCCACCAAGGTGCCCGGCGGCAGCAGCGGCGGCGCGGCGGCCAGCGTGGCGGCCAACATCTGCAACATCGCCCTCGGCAGCGAAACGGGCGGCTCGGTGCGCCAACCAGCCTCTTTCTGCGGGCTCTACGGTTTCAAGCCCACCTACGGCCGCGTAAGCCGCTACGGCCTCATCGCTTTCGCCAGCAGCTTCGATCAGGTATCGCCCTTCGCGCATACCGCCGATGATACCGGGGCGGTGTACCGCGTTATCGCCGGGCACGATCCGTTGGACAACACCAGCAGCCACCGGCCGCTGGGGGACGGCGCCCTGCCCGAAGGAAAACTCCGTATCGCCTGGTACCGCGAATGCGTGGAACGCGACGGGGTGGACCCCGGGATCAGGGCCCACGTCATGGCCAACATCGAGCGGCTGAAGGCACAGGGCCATACCGTGGAGCCCATCGAACTGCCCATGCTGGACCACCTGGTGCCCGTCTATTACATCCTGGCCACCGCCGAGGCCAGCAGCAACCTGGCGCGCTTCGACGGCATCCGCTACGGCCACCGCAGCAAGGCCGCCCGGGGCGTGGAGGAGACCTACCGCAAGAGCCGTAGCGAGGGCTTCGGCCCCGAAGTGAAACGCCGCATTCTGCTGGGCACTTTCGTGCTGAGCGCGGGGTACTACGACGCCTACTACGCCCAGGGCATGCGCGTCCGCCGCCTCATCCGCGACAACACGTTGAAGGCCTTCGAGCGCTACGATCTGGTGATGACGCCCACCTGCCCCACCACCGCGTTCACCCACGGCGCCATCAGCGACCCGGTGGCCATGTATCTGCAAGACATCTTCACCGTGCAGGCCAACCTCGCGGGCATACCCGCCATCTCGGTGCCCACCGGCACCCATAGCAACGGCCTGCCTTTCGGCACGCAACTCATGGCGAAGCCGTTCGACGATGAGCGGCTGATCGCGTGGGCGGGAAAGTTGTTCTGAGGCTGTCCGGCGCCGCGCGCGGACGGTGAGCGCGTACCCGGACCCTACACGAGATTCAGCCGCTTGGCCAGTTCATCCCTGTAACTGCCGCCGATGGGGATGATCTTCTTGTCGTTCTCGAGGATCAGGTTGGGCTGCTCGATCGCCACGATCTTGTCGATGCGCACGATGAAGGAGCGGTGTACCCGGAAGAATTCGGCCTCGGGCAGTTTCGCCTCGATGTCCTTCATGGTACTGTGGATCGTGTAGCGGGTGTTGAGCGTGTTGATGACCACGTAGTCCTTCAACGCCTCGATGAAATAGATGTCGCTGGTGCGCAGCTTCACTAAGCGGCTGTTGCTCTTCACGAAGAGCAGGTCCTTGCCCGTTCCCTGGCCCTCCACGAGGTTGAAGAGCAGGTCGCGCTCCTTGAGCACCTCGGCCTCCTTCTTGTGCTTGTACAGGGCCATCTCGATCGACGTATGGATGTCGATCTCCTTGAAGGGCTTGATGATGTAGCCGTAGGGCTGGGTCACCTTGGCCTTGTTCAGCGTGCTTTCATCCGCGTATGCGGTGAGGAATATGACCGGGATGTTGGTCTCGGCACGGATCTGCGTGGCGGCCTCGATGCCATTCATCTCGCCCTTGAGCATTATGTCCATGAGAATGATGTCGGGCATCGTCTCGATGGCCAGCTTCACCGCTTGGTCGCCGCTGCTGGCGGCACCCGCGACGTTGTAGCCGAGTTTCTTCAAACTGTGCTGGATGTCCTTGCTCACGATGCTCTCATCCTCAACCACCAGGACGTTCGTCTGGGCCATTGCTCGGGTTCTTAGATGTTCCGGTTAAGGCCGGTCCGGCCGAAGGTAATCAAATACGCGACCCCGTTGCCTTTGCCGGGGGCGGGCGTCGTACGGACGATGTGCCCGTCAAGTTGCCCGATGAGGGTATCCACCAGTTCCAGGCCAAGGTTGGCGTCGCGGGCGTGGTCAAACCCGGGAGGCAGCCCGGGGCCATCGTCTGCCACACTGATCTCTACCCGCTCACCTTCGGCGCGCAGGCCGATCTTTATGCGACCAGTGGCCCCGTCCGGGAAGGCGTGCTTGAGGGCGTTGCTGATGAGTTCGTTGAGGACAAGCCCGCAGGGGATGGCCTGGTCCAGCACCAACTCCACTGGCTGCAGGTCCAACTCCAGTTCCACCTTCCCGCCCAAGCTATAGCTCATCATCAGGTTGCGGGTCAGGCCGTCGATGTAGGCGGCCAGGTCCACATGGCTGAAATTCTTGGTCTGGTAGAGGCTTTCGTGGATGAACGACATGCTGCGGATGCGGTCCTGGCTATCGTGCAGCAGTTCGAGTGCGCGGGGGTGGTCGTCCACGTACTGCTTCTGCAGGTTGAAGATGCTGGAGATGATCTGCAGGTTGTTCTTCACGCGGTGATGCACCTCCTTCAGCAGCACCTCTTTCTCGTGGAGGCTGTCAAGCAGCTTGCGGTGGCTCTCCTTCTTGTCAGTGATGCCGAAGGCCTGGCAACTGATCTCCACCACCTGGCCGTCCAGGGTGATGGGGTTCAGGAAGTTCTCCACCCAGAGGGAGCGGCCGGCGTGGTTCTTCAACTCCACTTCGAATTGCTGTGGCCTGCCCCTGAGCGCGGCGGCGAACTTGTCCACCACGGGCTGGTAGCGCTTGTCGGCCACGCGGTCCATGAGGCGGGCGATGAAATTGTCGCCGATCTCGAAGCGGACGCCCATCGCACGCTCATTGCTGAGGACGAAGTGCTCGTTCATGGAAGTGATCCGGAAATCGTGGCCGAGTGTCCAGATCATCATGTTGGCGCTGTTCTCGAAGATGGCCTTGAGGCGCGCCGCCTGCTCGCGCACGAGGTCCTCCGCCTGCTTCTGTTCGGTTATCTCATGCCCCACGCCGAAGACCTGGTCCACTGTGCCGTCGGCCTCGAATACGGGGCTCAGGAAGATCTCGTTGCAAACGCGGCGGCCCTCGCGGTCGGTCACGTCGGTCTCGAATCGCATGGCCTTCCCCTTGAAGGCGTCCGCGTATTTATCCTCCCAGAACGTATGATAGGCCGTGCTCGCGAAGCGCTTGCGCGGCAACGCGGGGTCGGTGTTGATCTCGGGCCGCGTGCCGTACAAGCGCTCGATCATGTCACCATAACCGCGATTGAAGCTGGTGATCGCGATGCGGCGGTCCACCGTCCAGAACATGTGCTCACTGCTTTCGAAGAGCGCGCGCAATTTGGCCTCATGCTCCTGCGCCGCCTCGCGCGCGGCCTGTTCGGCGGTGATGTCGCGGAAGATGCTGCGGGTGGCAACCGCGCGCCCTTCCACCATGCGCACGGTGCTGCTGCCCTGCACCTGCACGGTACGCCCGTCCTTCGCCCGGAATCGTGTGGTGATCGGCCCCGGGGTCTCTCCTGTGAGGAGTTTGGCACGCCAGGCCATATAGCGCTCCAACTCATCGGGGTGGACGATGTCCGGCAATCGCAGTGCGGGCAGTTCCTCCTTGGTGTGGCCCAACGCGCGGCACCAGGTGTCGTTGGCGTACTGGAACGCGCCCTCGGTGTCCACGCTCTGGATGAGGTCGGTGGCGTTCTCGAAAAGATCCCTGTAGCGCTCCTCGCTGGCCCGCAACGCCTCCTGGTCGCGTTTGATCTGCGTGATGTCGCGGCCCACGCCCATGGTGCCCAGAAGCCTGCCATCCTCATCGTACAGGCGGCTGCTCACCAGGAAACTGGTGAAGGAGCGGCCGTCGCGCGTGATGTTGATGACCTCCCCGGCGAACGCGCCGTGCGCGTTCATCTCGCGCTGCACGCGCTTGTACTCCGCCTCATCGGCATAAAGCATGTCCGTGCGCTGGCCCATGACCTCGTCAGCGTCATAGCCGAATTTGATCGCTGCGGCGGGGTTGAACTCCGTGATCCTTCCCTGCTGGTCCACGGCGATGATGGTGTCCAGGGAGCTGTCCACCAGGCTTCGGGCGAACCGCCGGCTCTGGCGCAGGGCCTCCTGTGTGCGGCGGTGCTCGATGATCTCCTGGCGGAGGATCTCGTTCACCTCCTCGGCCATGCGCGCACGGCTCCGCTCATGCACCAGCGAGCGGTGCAGGCCCACGTCCTGCAGGGTCACCTGCGCGGCCTGGTGCCCCTCGTGCTGCAGGACCGCCGCGCTCAGGAGCATGTCGCGCCAGGTACCTCCACCCGCATCCACTCGCACGTCCGTGATGCCTGATGACGATCCTTGTTCCAATGTATCGATGGCCTCCTGAGCGGCGGCGCGGTCGTCCGGATGCACACGCTCCAGGAAGGGCTGGCCGAGCCATTCGCGGTCGGGTGCCAGCGCCTCGGCGGAGGGGTTCGCATACAGCACCTTGTCATCGCGCACGATGAGGATGCCGTCGCGCACGCGGTCCATCAGCTGACGGTAGTTGTTCAGCAGCGCGCGTTGCTCCAGATCGGCCTGGCGGATGGCGGTAATATCGATGAGTGTGCCGTCGATGGTGGTGGAACGGTCCGGCTGTTCGTTCAGGAACACGTTCTCCAGCACATGCACGGGGCGGCCATCGGCATGCTTGAGCACGGTCTCATAATTCACCAATTGCTTGCGCTCCCGGAGGTCTTCCAAAAAGCGCCGCCGGGCATCTTCCTCCGCGTAGAGATCACCCGCATTCACGACCATGAGGGCTTCGCGGTCCTTGTAACCGAGCATGCGGGCCATGGCGTCGTTGCACTCCACGAAACGGCCCTGGACGGTGGTGCGGAACACCCCCGCGAGGTTCTTTCGCACCAGCAGGTCGTACTGGTTCTTCAGGTCGAGGTAAGCGCCCGCCAGTTCTGTGCCTTGGCCTGCGGCCGGCCCTGTCCCGTTGTGCTCCGCCACGGCTCTAACTTACATCGCGGCGATGCAGCCCGATCAATCGGCCGGTCCGCCGGGCTCGTACGGCGGCGGGAGCTTCGCGTCGTCCAGTTTCATTTCGGCACCCGCCCGGTACCGGATAGTGATCACGGGGCGGCCCAACTCGTCGTACTGGTTGAAATCGCCTTCCTCCAACCCGGCCACGTACTTGCCTTCCATCCTGAGTTGGCCGTTGGGCCACCACCAACGGTGCTTCCCTGCGGGCTCCCCGTTCACGTACCGCCCAAGGAAGGCGCGCTTTCCGCTTTCATAGGTGTGTTTCCACTCGCCATCGCGCAGCCCGTCCTTGTAGGTACCGGTCTCCGTATGGTCGCCCACGTGGTATACCCAGGGCCCGTCCTTCAGCCCGTCGATGTACTCCCCCTGCGTGATCACCGCGCCCGTGCTGTCGTATTCAACCGAAGCCCCATCCTCCTTCCCTTTGCGGTAGTGCTCTTCGCGGTGACGCGAGCCGCTGGCGAAATACCACACCCACTCCCCTTGCGGCAGTCCGTTCACGTAGTTGCCCTTCTGCTCCGTTTCGCCGGTGCGGTGGTAGAAGGTCCACGGACCGTCCTTCTTGCCGTCTTTGTATTCGCCCTCGGCGCGCTTCTCACCAGTTCCGTAATACTCGGTCCAATGGCCCTGCAACGCGCCCACATCGTTCACGGAGCCTTCGCTCAACTTCTGGTCCCCTTGGTAGATGGCGGCCGTGGTGGGCTTGCCATCGTCCCCGAAGTTGCGGAACAGGCCCTCTTTCTTCCCGTCCTTTGAATAGCTGCCGATGCTGGCCACCTTGCCCGATGAGTGGTAGGTATTTTTGATGGCCAGCAGCTTCACCTCCTCGGCATCCTTCTGCACCTGGTCCTGATCGAACTTCTCCAGGGTCTTCAGCGTGCCGTTCGCGTCGTACTCCTTGAAGATGCCCTGGCGCTTGTCGTCCACGTACTTGCCTTCCAGTTTGGGCTTGCCGTTGGGCCAGTACTCGCGCCAAAAACCCTGTTTCCAGCCGCGCTCATCGTAGCGGTTCAGCGTCTCCTTGGAGCGCAGCATGCCCGCACGGAAATCATGGATGGTGATGATGCGGCCGTCCGCGGCGTATTCGTAGGCTTTGCCTTCTTCGGCGCCGTCCTTGAAGGTGATCCGCTCGTGTACCGCGCTGTCCGGGTAGAACGTGCGCGTTTCGCCGTTCTTCTCGTCGTTCACGAACAATTCCTCGCTCAGCACCGTGCCCGCGGTGTCGTACTTGCGCGTGATGCCGTTCTTCTTGCCGGTGGCGTAGGCGATCTCGGTGGTCAACCGGCCTTCGGTGTCATAGAACTTCCATGTGCTGTCCAACAGGGAGGCGGTCCGGTTGCCCTCGCTCTTGAGCACGCCGTTCTCGTACCAGCTCTTCCAATAGCCCTCGGGCTTGCCGCTCACCAACTGGCCTTCGCTGCTTACCTGCCCGTTGGGATAGCGGTACTGTGTGAAGCCGTCCTGCCCCATGCACAGGCCCACCACACCGGTGAACACACAGAGCATTTGTATTCTCTTTCTTTTCAAAGAAATATGATGATGTAGTATGGGCTGTTGGATCGGTTGATGATCCGTGGGGCGTGCGCTTGACATTCCGAGTTCTCAAAAGTAGTCCACCGGTTGCCAACAGCCGCCGGATGGCCTGAGCAACGGCCGTTCCAATGTGGGTAAGGATCCTTCTTCGGATATGAACGATCGTTGGATCCTTCGCTGGGCACCGATCGTTGGATCATCGTCCCTGTTCCGGCAGGCGCCGATCGTTCGATCCCTGTTGGCCGAAAACCAGTAACTCGGTTTGCGGGGACCATCAAAAGGATCAAGGGCTGTGAGCCGGTTGTTGATGAACGAAAAGTTGCCCTTTGTTTTCCACAGGAGGAAGGTGCTATGCACGATCGTACGGTGGAAACAGGTCCCGCTTCTACCTTTGGTGCATCGCCGGAACACGAACCCCTTGGCGGCGAAAGGCATGCGTATCAG
>Ga0138256_10001085_pt1 | contig 29129 bp, 31 predicted proteins | sample KNB2016incub_MG_FD_105486 | JGI IMG/M metagenome (GOLD analysis project Ga0138256, IMG submission 105486) | Active sludge microbial communities from wastewater in Klosterneuburg, Austria - KNB2014incub_MG | ecosystem: Engineered > WWTP > Activated sludge > Unclassified | place: Austria... | reverse complement strand
TTAAGAAAGGTTAAAGAACATAATTCCGATGTAACTAAAACTACAAGCGCATTTGGGTTTGACTCTGTGATCACTTTAGCTTTTGCAATTCCCGCGACTCCTCCCGCGCAGCCGAGTCCCCACAGCGGATATCTGTTTATGTTTTTATTCAGCTTAAGTTCATTGATAATAAAAGCGTCAGGGCTTGGCGTCGATATGCCTGTGGATGAGATAAAAATAATATCCGTTATATCATCGGAACTGAATCCTGATTTAGAAAGACAATCTTTTATCGCGCTGACAGAAAACTCAACGGTAAATTTCAGATAATCAGAATTTCTTTCAGCGAATGATTTACTTTCTTTAAAATATTCTAAGGGAACGCATAAATTTCTTTCGTCAATTTCAGAGTTCTCAAATACTGACATAAGTCTTTCCGCATCGGGTACTTTTCCGTTAAATATTCCTTCTGCGAATTTTTTCATTTCGCTCTGGGCAAACTTGTAAGGCATATCCGTTCTGGATACTGAGATTATTTCCGGCAATGTTAAATATTAATTTATATTCAATCTAATGTTCTGAATTCTAAAATTGAAGTAATATTTTAATCATTGTTAGGCAAAGACAATTTCCAAAATCCGAAAACATTGAAATTACCTCAAAGGCTCAAAGTCTCAAAGTTAAAATTTTTAAAAACAGTATTCTTTGAGCCTTCGAGCCTTTGAGGCAGGCAATTAGAAATAATGGTTTGAGTTTTTAAATTTACTTCATTTAAGTATTTTGAACACAATTAAATTTTTCAAACATGACAACAAGAAGAGAATTTCTGAAGCAGTCTTCTGTTATTGCAGCCGGGACGCTTCTTGCTCCTAAAGTTTTTTCAATGAATCTGATCTCTAAGCCGTCAGTCATCATTCTCGGCGCAGGTCTGTCAGGACTTGCAGCCGCCATGAAATTAAAAGATAACGGTTATGTAGTTACAATTCTCGAAGCCAGAAACCGTATCGGCGGCAGAGTGTTTTCACATAAAATAACTGATGAACCTGTTCCTGAAGAAAATCTCGTCATCGAGCTCGGCGCGGAATGGATCGGCGGTTCCCACGAAAGGATCATCGCTCTCTGTGATCAGTTCGGACTTGTAACTGAGAATAACAGATTCAAGGACAGACTTATATATAAAGGAGAATTTTTTAAACCGGGAGAATGGGATTATTCCCCGGAATGGAAAGTAAAGTTTGAGAAGATATTGGCAGATTACAAATATCTGACTGACGCTGATAAAGTAAGGCTTGATAAAATGGACTGGTGGAGATTTTTAATGAATCACGATATACCGGACAGAGATCTCGATATACGCGAATATGCAGACAGCACTGACTTCGGAGAATCCATTCGTTTCGTATCAGCTTACTCAGCTCTTGCGGAATATGCGGAGTCAAATGAATACAATGAAATGGATTTCAAAGTCAAAGGAGGAAATTCTCTGATCGCCGAGTCAATGGCTGATAAGGTCGGACGTGATATTATTCTGACAGATCATAAAGTTACTGATATAAACAGTTCAGGAAAGATCAGCGTAAAATGCAGCAACGGTAAAAACTTTACAGCTGATATGCTGATCTGCACTGTTCCTACGTTTGCAATGTCTAAAATAAACTGGTCGCCCGCACTGCCGCCTGAAAAGATTGACGCCATTAATGCTCTTCAGTACAGCAGGATCATTAAGTCAGCGACAGTATTCAGAGAAAGATTCTGGAAAGATGAGGAGTTCAGCATTCTTACAGATTCATATACTCACTATTTTTATCATGCCACAAAAAATCAGAAGTCTCCGAAAGGCGTTCTAATTACTTATGCCGTCGGTGATAAAGCTGACATACTTTCTCAAATGTCTGAAGAGCACAGAATTAAAATAATTACCGATACACTTAAAACAGCAGTCGGCGATGTGTCGGGTTATATAGAGAAAAACATAAATTATTTCTGGGGCGATGATGAATATTCAAAAGGTGCTTACGCCCTTTACGGAAAAGGTCAGTGGTTCGGAATAATGCCTGCGCTTCGGGAGAGTTTTGGTAATGTTCATTTTGCAGGCGAGCACGTCGCAGACTGGCAGGGATTTATGGAAGGCGCAATAAATTCAGGTGAAGACGCTGCTGATAAAATTATGAGCTGATCTGATCAATTTTTTTATTACAATAATTAAATCCATTCTTAATTGAATTCTGAACCCGGAAAAATTTTTATCATTGCCGGAGAATCATCGGGCGATATGCACGCTGCTTCTCTTTTGACTGAACTGAAAAGATCACTTCCGGAACTGACTGCAAAAGGCATCGGAGGTCAGGAGTTAAAAGCCGCCGGCGCTGAACTTATATTCGACAAGAGCAAAGTAAGCTACATTGGGTTCTCCGCTGTTATAAAGAACATAAGGAAACTTAAGAAAATAATTACTGATACTAAAAACTTTATCCTGAAATTTGATCCGGACATTCTTATTCTCGTGGACTTCCCGGGATTTAATCTGAAAATTGCCTCCGGCATAAGAAAGTCGTTTAAAGGAAAAATAGTTTACTATATCTCGCCACAGTTATGGGCCTGGCATAAAAGCAGAGTAAAGGTCATCAGAGAGACGGTTGATCTGATGATAGTCGTATTCCCGTTTGAAGTTGACTTCTATAAAAAGGAAAATGTGAAAGCGGTTTTTGCCGGACATCCTCTTGTAAAAAGAACCGACACGTTCCTTTCCGCAAATAAAAAAGAAGAAAGTAAAAAGCTGGCTATCAGCTTCATGCCGGGAAGCCGCAGGGATGAGATAAGAATTATGATGCCTGTGATGACGGAGACCGCTGAGCTGTTTAAAAAAGAATTTGACTGCAATATAAATTTTATATGTTCGGATAATTTTGAACTTTCTTTTTATAAACCCTATCTTAAAGACAATGAATTCAATCTTGTCAGATCAGACGGTAATGATGAACTGAATTATAAGACAATTTTAAATTCGGATCTTGTAATAACAAAGTCCGGCACTTCCACTATGGAATGCGCGCTGATCGGAACTCCGTTTAGCGTTGTATATAAAACAGGCGCGTTTAATTATGCTATCGGGAAAAGACTTATACAGGTAGATCACATTGCAATGATAAATATATTACTCGGCAGGACAGCGGTGAAGGAGTTTTTACAGGAAAAGATGGTACCGGAAGATATTTTTGAAGAAGGGAAAAAAATACTCACTGATAATAAATACAGGGGTGACATGCTGATGAGTTTTAAAGAACTGAGAAGTGTTCTGACTGATAAAAACGCTTCAGCCAATGCTGCGGATATGATCGCCGAACTTATGAAAGTTTAAAATGAAAAGCGCATTTGATTTTATAGCTCTGAAGATACTTCCTTCCGTTATAGACCTCTACATCAAAACGTTAAGAATTGAAATTCATAACAGACCCGGCAATGATCAGAATTATGTTTATATATTCTGGCATTCAAAAATGCTCATCGGCTGGTGGCTTTTCAGAAAACTAAAGTCAGCCGCTCTTGTCTCAAAAAGCAAAGACGGAGATATACTGAATAGTCTTCTTACATTATGGAATTACAAAGTCGTCAGAGGTTCGAGTTCGAAAGGCGCAAAGGAAGCGCTTGATTCTCTTATCAAACTAGTTAAGGAAGGTTACAATGCTGTTATCACTCCCGACGGTCCGCGGGGTCCGGCGCAGAGTATGAAAAACGGACCGCTGATCATTTCAAATAAATGCAGTGTTTCCGTTATCCCTGTTAAGATCACTTTTTCCTCAAAGAAAATTCTTAGTAAAAGCTGGGACAGATTTGAGATACCGTATCCGTTTGCAAAGTGTACTGTAGTTTTCGGAAATAAATATGCTTATAATACTTATCTTGATGAGAATGAACTGACAGCATTTAAAACGATACTATCAGCTGAAATGACATGAAATATTTAACCGGCATAATTAAAGTATTACTTATTCCTGTTTCCATAATCTACTCCGCTGTGATGAGCGTCAGAAATTTTTTGTATGATAAAAACATTCTGAGCATCTGCAATGCCGGCGCAAAAGTAATTTCCATCGGTAACATCACGACAGGCGGAACAGGTAAAACTCCTTTTGTAATTTACATTGCAAAATTTATTTTAAGCAGAAATAAAACAGTCGGAATTATTTCCAGAGGTTACGGCAGGACTGAGAAGGAAATGGTAACGGTATATGACGGAGTTAATATTAATGAAGATATAAATCAGACCGGGGACGAACCGGCATTGATAGCTTATGAATTGTCAAAAGAATTCAGCGGTAAATTTTTTATTATCGTTTCAGCGGACAGATGCAGAGCTTCTGAATTTTTGATGAATGAATTTAAACCTGACGTTATCTTACTTGATGATGCATTTCAGCACAGAAGGATCCGCAGGGATCTTGATATAGTTCTGATCGATGAAAAGGATTATAATGAGAACAGAGCAGGATATTTATGCACAATACCTTCGGGAGACCTCCGTGAGAGATTTTCCGGTATTAAGAGAGCTGATGTGATAGTTTTGAATTCAAAGCATTCCGGCAAAAGCTATACTTATGAAAGCTCAAAGTATTTTTTAAATGCAGTCAAAATAAAATATAAATCTGAATATTTAATAGATCATAAAAATACTATTTTATATTCAAATTCAGTAGGCGGTATAAGGAGAGCGGTTATATTTTCAGGTATTGCAAAGCCGGATTCATTTAGTAAAGCGTTAAAGAATATGAACATCAGCGTTACCTCTGAAATGATCTTTAAAGATCATCATTTCTATTCGGAAGAGGATATTGATAAACTGATCTCATTGCATCAAAAAGACACGGTCTATATTACTACGGAAAAGGATTTTATTAAAATCAGAAAGTATAAAAAATTCACTGACTCATTTCCTGTTTACTATTTAAATTTAGAGATCGAAGCAACGGATAAACAATCGCTTCTTGAAAACAAGGTGCTGGACATTTTACAGATCAATAAAAACAACTGACAATATAATTTGAAAATCGGAATTACTTATGCTGAATCGAACTTTGAAAAATACACTGAATGGCTGGATCATTTCAAAGTTGATTATGTAGTCCTTGATCATAATTCCAGAGATGAAGGTTTTGAAAATTTCAAAGAATGCAGCGGACTGATACTTAGCGGCGGAGCTGACGTTTATCCGGAGCTATACTGCGACTGGGACACTAAAGAAACAAAGGGTACTTACCTGCCGGAGCGGGACGGATTTGAAATGAAGCTGATGGAGGAATGTGAAAAGCGGAATATTCCTGTATTTGGAATTTGCCGCGGGATACAACTGATTAATGTGTATTACAGAGGCAGCCTGATCTTTGATCTGGAGGAGATCAGAAATACGAATCACAGAAAGATATCAAAGACAGAGCAGAGATTTCATAATGTAAATATTATTAAGGATACTTTATTATTTGATATTGTGAAGTCGGAAAAAGCAATTATAAATTCATCTCATCATCAGGCGGCTGATCGTCTCGGTGAGGGATTAATGATAAATGCGAAATCAGATGAAGGCGTTGTCGAAGGAATCGAATATTCCGATAAAGCAGGTAAGCCGTTTATGATCGCTGTCCAGTGGCATCCTGAGAGAATGCCGTTTGATGATCAAGTTTCAGTAAATATTTTAAATAAATTTTTATCAGAGTGTGTTGAGAAATAAACGAAACATATTATTATATCTTTTACCTTTATTAGCCTGTACAGGATTGATCTCATGTACAGCTTCAAACACTACAACTGAATCATCGGTTACTTTTGAATATTTAAAAAAGAAGGTTAATGAGAATTCGCTGAAGTTAACTGCGCTGGATGCTTACGGTGAAATTTCCATTGACTCTCCTGAGCTTAACAATACCGGCTCGATCACAGTCAGTATTAAAAAACCTGACAGTGTGTTTACAAAACTCGAAGGACCGTTTGGTATAGATATAGCTAATCTTCTGATCACAAGAAATGATTTTATTTACTATAATGTAATGGATAACAGAGTTATTAAGGGTTCTTCAACTGAAAATAATCTCAGCATAATAATGAGGATCAGAATTGAGTTTGATGATCTGATAAATTCTTTTTCAGGAAAATATTATTTTCATGAGGATGATTACCTGTCCGCTGAAATACTTGAAACACAAAGAGATTATCTTGCCATACTGACTTATGATAAGGAAATTAAAAAATTCTGGATCGACAAGAATAATTACTTCGTGAGAAAACTCGGCAAGTATGATGATAAAGGTAAGACAAAGATAGAGATCACCTATGATAATTTTTACGAGAGTGACGGAATTTACTTTCCGAAAAATATCTCTGTCATCAGGCCTGAAGAGAAACAGTCTATCTGGCTTACTTATAACAATGAGGAGTTTAACAACAGCAATCTTAATTTTCGAATAAAGATCCCTAAAAGCGCCAAACACATCAGCTGGAAATGATCACCGGTAAATTAAATTTTAAAGTATCCGTCATTCTCACTCTTTTTAACAGCAGAAAGTTTTACAAAAGAGCATTAGATTCTGCTTTGAATCAGACATTTACTGATATTGAAATTGTGATCACAGATGACGGCAGTGTCGATGAAACATACTCCGAACTTATCCCTTTCATTACAGGAAATGAAAAAATAAAATATCTTTACCATTCGAACAGAGGACACGCCCTTTCACTAAATTCCGGGATTATGATCTCAGGCGGAGAGTATATTACTTTTCTTGACGCTGATGATGAATATAAACCCGATCATATTTTACAGAGAGTAAAATATTTTCAGGATAACGCTGACATTGATCTGATCCGCACCGGCGCTGAATTGATAGGAAGCGAAGAAGATATGTATATTCCCGATGTAAATGACGGCACCCGTCTCATTCATGTAAAGAACTGTGTAATGCTTGGCACTCTTTTCGGCAGGAGAAATGTATTTACGGGACTTGACGGTTTCCGGGATGTATATTCACATGATTCGGATTTTTTTTACCGGGCGGAAAGAAAATTCCATACCGCTTATTTAGAATCCGACACTTACATTTATTACAGGAATAATCCTGAAAGCGTATTGAGCAAACTTAAGAAAAGCATCAATGAGCGATGATGAAAAAATGATGGCGCAGTGTATCAGACTTGCAAAGAAAGGTAAAGGATTTGTTTCTCCGAACCCTCTGGTTGGAAGCATAATAAGAAAAGGAAATAAAATTATCGGCAGAGGTTATCATAAAAAATACGGTGATGCTCACGCTGAAGTGAATGCGATTGCAGATGCTGAAAGAAAAGGTTTCAATGTTAAAGGAGCGGAATTATTTGTCAATCTCGAACCGTGCGCTCACAAAGGTAAAACTTCATCCTGCGCAGAGTTTATTGCGTTAAAAAAAATAAAGAGAGTTGTAATAGGAATGAAGGATCCTTTTGAGAAAGTAAACGGTAAAGGGATTGAGATACTGAAGAAAAACGGAATAAATGTGAGCTGCGGTATTCTCGAGAATGAATGCAGAGATCTGAATAAGTTTTTTATAAAATATGTTACGAAGAAACTTCCCTATGTGACACTGAAGATCGCTCAGAGCATTGACGGTAAAATCGCACTGAATAATTTTGAATCAAAGTATATTACAGGTGAAGCTTCACGGAAAGCTGTTCACAGTTTAAGAAGTGAATACGATGCGGTCCTGATCGGAAAAAATACTGCTTTGAAAGACAATCCGTCTTTGACTGTCAGAGATATAAAAGGAAGAGATCCTATAAGATTAGTGATCGACCGTAAAAATACTCTTCCGGCGATACTTAATTTATTTACGGACAGCAACCATGATAAAACATTTGTGATCACAGGTAAGTCAACAGCTGAAAGTAAAGCGAATAAATATCTTATCCGAATGTCAGATGACAGTAAAGAATTTAGGATAAAGGATATATTGAAATTACTTTATAAATTTAAACTCAACAGTATACTTGTCGAAGGCGGCTCAAAGCTTTTCTCACAAATCATAAAGGAAGGTTTGTTCGATGAGATATATTTCTTCATCGCGCCGGTAATAATCGGGAAAGGCATTTCTCCTTTTGACAGTATTGAAATAAATTCACTTAAGGAAAAGGAAGTTTTATTGAAAGAAGGTATAACAATTTTCGAAAATGATATTCTAATTAAATACAGAAAATGTTTACAGGAATAGTTCAGACCACAGGAAAAGTAATTTCTAAAACTCAGACCGGCGACAGCTTTGAGTTTGAGATCTCTCCCGAAGAAGATAAATATTCAGAGGATATTAAAACCGGTGAAAGTATTTCCGTTAACGGAGTTTGTCTTACAGTTACTGCTATAGAAAACAGATCATTTAAATTTACAGCAGTAAAAGAAACACTCAGCAAAACCAATCTGGGAGAATTAATAGCGGGCGATTATCTAAACCTTGAGAAAGCAATGTCCATTAATTCAAAACTCGACGGACATCTCGTACAGGGACACGTAGATACAACCGGAAAAGTTAACCGGATTATTGAGAATACAGGATCACACGAATATTTTATTTCATTCAGCAGTAAATTCAGAGACTTTATTATTAAGATCGGTTCTATATCCATTGACGGCGTAAGTCTGACGATAGCGGATATACCGGAAGAAACTGATGACAGCATTGAAATTAAAATCGCAATAATTCCTCATACATTTCAGGTTACTGCCTTTCAATATCTGAAAGAAGGAGATACAGTTAACATTGAATTTGATATGATGGGGAAATACATTAAAAGAATTTTTGAAAATAATATAAAATAATATGGCTTTCGAATCAGACAAAACTATGTTCGAGATATACAGGGAAAAAGAATTCAACAGGAAATTCAAAGTTGTGTATTATACTGAGCTCACCGAACATAATAAAGAGTTTGAGATCAACAGCGCATTAAACGGGGAGACGATCTTTGACGGCTTTCTGAAAGACGGGAAAAAGGAACCGGGTAAAGCGGCTGTTAAAGATATTTTGCGGGAAATGAACAGCGGTGATATTAAGTATAGCCCGGAAGAAATTAAAAACCGGCTGAAGGAATTTTTAGCTTAATTTCTTTTTAATAAAATCTGCAATTTCTTTTTCATCAATTTTCATCATACATTCAAAAGTCTTTACCGGACACTTTGCGCCTCCGTGAATGCTGCAGGGTCTGCATCTGAGATTTTCGGTCTGAAAGATCTTATCGTTTTTTCCATAAGGATAAAATCCGAATTCAGGAACAGTCGCTCCGAATATCGCGCAGACATCCGTATTCATTGAATTCGCAATATGCATTGGAGCGGAATCGTTTGTAATTATCAGTTTTGACCTTTTTATGAGTTCTGCAGACTCCATCACCGAAAGCGTCCCCGTAAGATTTATAAAATTTCTGAATCTGGAGTTGTTAACTATGAAATCAGAAATCTTCTTATCATCTTTGCTTCCAATCAGAAATATTCTTTTGTCCAGCCCTGTAAGAAGATTGCACAGATTTATAAACTTTTGCTCGGGAAATCTTTTTGTGAACCAGATCGTCCCCGGAGCAATTACAAGGAATTTTTCATCTTCGCGGATCCTGTGTTCATAAAAGATACTGTCAATTTTTCTTTTTTCCTGAATGCTGATATATAATTCAGGTCTTATAATTTTATGCAGATCAATTCCCAGCGGTGTCAGCAATCTGAGGTTTCTCTGTATCTCATGAATTCCGGTCTCATATTTTACAATTGTCTTATAAAGAAAACTGAAGGAAGATCTGTCAAATGAAACAGTATCAGCTGCACCGGATAAATAACTTATAGCAGCCGATCTGAAGGATCTGTGCGGGGAAATTACAACATCATATTTTTCATTTCTGATCTTCTTTACAATATCCGCCAGACCTCTGATCCCTGAATTTCTTTTATCATAAGGAATGAGTTCTCTGATCCCGGGATTATTTTTAAGCAGATCGGAAGTGGAAGGTATGCAGAGAAAATCAATAACAGCGTCAGGATATTTTGATTTAATTTCCTGAACCATAGGGATTGTCAGCACTACATCTCCGAGAAATGCAGTCTGAATGATCAGTATTTTCTTTATGCTGTTTTGTTTATCTGACATGCTTAAATCTTTTGTGCAGCCAGAGCCACTGCCCCGGATTTTTTAAAATTATTTTTTCAAATTCTGTCTGGATCCTTTGCGTAAGAAGTTTAATATTATCAGAACTATATTCAGTTATATCGTCATAATTTATATTTGAAAAAAATACTTCATACTTATAATCTTTGTCTCTTAAAGCATATCCCATTATTAGCTCAGGTCTTTTCTTCAAAGCTATTTTTGCTGGTCCGGAGAAGGCAGCAGTATTCTGCCCCAGAAATTTAATATAGACCGAATAGTCAGGATGCGCCGACTGATCTATGAGAAAACATATCATGTCATTGTTTGCGAGTTTTTCAAATATCGCTCTGAGTGAATATCCTGTCTGAATAATTTCATTACCGCCCATTTCCCTGTATGAATTAATTTTCCGGTTTAATACTTCACTTCCCTGTGGCTTTGCAATTATTTTCAGACTGATCCCAAACAGCTTTGAAAAAGAAAATGCCGTTAACTCCCAGTTTGAATAATGTCCGCTCAGGAACAAAGTCCCTTTACCTTTACTGCGTGATTCTTCAGCAACGTTCACATTTTTAAAATTTGTCAGACTTTCCAGTGAATTCTTATTCAGCTTTGGCAAATAAAAAAACTCCATCATATTGATTCCGAGATTAATATAATTTTCTTTTACTATGGATTTTTTAAAGGAGTGGTCTTTATCCGGGAAACACAGCCCGAGATTATGATAAGCGACTTTCTTTCTGATAGGAATCAGATAAAAAAAAACAGCCCCAGACATTTTCCAAGGCGCTGGATAAACTTTAAAGGAAATAATCTGACCGTAAAACCGGTTATATTGAAAAATAATATGAGGAGTGAATTAAGCACTATTCAGATTATGTTTGTGAATGAGTTACTTTGTTCCGGACAGGATTTCCGAAAAGAGTTGCCGAATTTGCGCCGGTGATCTCAACATTAATTAATTCTCCTGCTTTTATCAAACCGGTGTTAATTAGATTTCCGGAGATATCGACTGAACTGAAATTTCTCGGGATTATAACCGACTTATTACAGTCTGTTCTTCCCATAAATTTCTCATCTGATTTTTTACTTAAAGTCTCAACAAGCACAGGCATTACATTTCCGGTCAATGAAGAATTTATTTTAAAAGATATTTCCCGCTGCACAGTTATGATCTCATCAAGTCTTTGCTTTTTGGTTTCTTCATCCACTGTATCAGTCATCTCAAAAGCTTTCGTATTTTCTCTCGGTGAATAGACAAATGTGAACGCGCTGTCATATTCGATTTCTCTGATCACATCGAGTGTCATTTTATGTTCATCATCAGTCTCTCCCGGAAAACAGGAAATTATATCCGTAGACAATCCGATCCCGGGCATCATATCTCTCGCCTTCAGCATAACGCGCATATACTCTTTTACGGAATATAATCTATTCATCAGTTTCAGTATTCTGTCAGATCCCGACTGTATCGGAAGATGAACATATTTGCAGATGTTATCATATTCAGCCATAGTTTCAAGCAGCTTGTCAGAGAGATCATACGGATGAGAAGTAATATATCTGACTCTCATACCGGGAACAGCTACTGCGACATTCTTCAACAGATCAGCAAAATCATATTGTTCATATTTATATGAATTAACATTCTGTCCTAGCAGCCAGATATCTCTTACGCCTTCGTCATAAAGTCTTTTTGATTCCTCTGTAATATTTATAAAACTTCTGCTACGCTCTCTGCCCCTTGTAAACGGCACTACACAGAACGAACAAAATTTGTCACAGCCTCTCATTATGGAAAGCCATGCAGTAATCCCCTCTCTTCTCAGAGGAGTTATGTCATCGTAAGTTTCAGTCCTTGATAATTTGACAGCAATTCCTTTCTCACCTTTTTCAACTGAATTTTCTATAAGCTCAGGCACTCTTCTGTATTCATCGGGTCCAACAATTATATCAACTATTTTCTTTTTTTGGAGCAGATCTTTTCTTAATCTTTCAGCCATACAACCGAGAATTCCGATGACAAGCTCAGGGTTTCTTTTTTTATATTTTATTAAATCGCCCAGTCTGCTGTAGATTCTGTTCTCAGCATTCTCTCTTATACTGCAGGTATTCAGCAGTATCACATCAGATTCATCTATGTCCGAAGTCTCATTGTATCCGTTTTTACTTAATACACTTAGTACTATTTCGGTATCAGAGAAATTCATCTGACAGCCGTAAGTTTCCACATAAACTTTCTTTTCATTTGAAAGTTTGTTGAAATTATTTTTAGCTTCGGTTTTGGTTTCGTTATTTAAAATCAGATGTGTTAATTCCATAGAATAGTTTTATTGCCTTACTCCAAATATTTTAAGGTCTCTGAATGATAGAAAAAATATCTGACCTGTACATACTGAAGATTTTAAAGTAACCCGTGAAAAAATTTCTCTTTGTATACCCGGAGAATTAACTTCTGCAAAATCCGTAGAATTTATTTCATCCCTATTTACTAAATTTACAAGAAAAACAATTTCTCCGTTCTCATAATAAAACAAACTGATGCTTGAAAGATCAGCGTCAGACATTCCGTCAAACTCAAATCGCAGTTTTGAATAATCACTCAGATTAAATTCCCCGAAACTTCTTGTCCTCACCTGCACTGCTGAGCAGTCCCCGCCGACTTCCTCGATTACTCCGTCGAGGTTAAACAGCAGTTCCCGGCTTTCAGTATTCTGCACAGGACTTTCACTGCAGCTTTGTAATAATAAAGCTGCAAAAAATACAAATGCAGAAATAATTAAATTAAACTTTCTCATTAACTTTAGTTTTTATCAAAAATTCTTTCACAACTTCAGCAATACCTTTAGCATCTATTCTAAGTTCCTCATGCAGCTCTTCCGGTTTTCCGTGTTCAATAAATCTGTCCGGAATTCCGTGTATAAGTATATCATTTTTAAGATTATTTTCCGAAGCAAATTCAGATACAGCGCTGCCGAATCCGCCGACGATAGTGTTATCTTCTATTGTCATTATTTTATCAAACCTGCTGAATACATCATACAACAATTCTCTGTCAAGCGGTTTTATGAATCTTGCATTGATCACTTCCGCGCTGATTCCGTATTCAGTCAGATATTTTTCAGAGTCGAGAGAATTTTTCACCATATTTCCTACAGCAAGGATGGCAATGTCTTTTCCTTTCTTAACTATCTCACCTTTACCTATCTCCATTAATTCAAATTTTCCTTTCTCAACGCCGAGAGCGTTACCCCGCGGATATCTGATCGCGATTGGACCTCTCTTATAACGGGTAGCTGTAAAAAGCATGTTCCTTAATTCGTTCTCATCCTTAGGTGACATGAGTACCATTCCCGGGATCAGTCTGAGATAAGTAAGATCAAATACTCCGTGATGCGTTGGACCGTCAGCTCCGACCAGTCCTCCCCTGTCGAGAATAAATACCACAGGAAGTTTTTGAATTGCAACGTCATGCACGATCTGATCAAAAGCTCTCTGAAGGAATGTGGAATAGATCGCTGCAACAGGAGTGTAACCTTCCGTAGCAAGTCCTGCGCAGAAAGTGACAGCGTGTTGTTCAGCTATTCCTACATCAAAATATCTGTCCGGAAATTCACTCTGCATATAATTCAGTCCGGTCCCGTCCGGCATTGCTGCATTCACTGCGATAATTTTTGGATCGGCTTTCGCCAGTTCCGTTAATGCAATTCCAAATTCTTTTGTAAATGTTGAGACGGTTGATTTCTTAAATTCAATGCCTGTTGATTTATCAAATGGATTTAAAGCGTGTATCTTCTGCGGATGATCTGTTGCGTATGAAGGTCCTTTACCTTTTTCAGAAATTATGTGGAGAAGTATCGGACCTGACATTCTTTTCAGCTCTTCAAGCATCTTTACGAGATTGACAACATTATGCCCGTTCACCGGTCCGAAATAACGGAATCCGAGAGCTTCGAAAAGCATACCTGGGGTAATAACGCTTTTTATACTGCCTTCTATTTTTGATCCAACCTTTCTTAATCTGTCACTGTTCTTTTTATCGAATACTTCAGTCAGTTCCCAAACCTTGCTTCTGAATTTATTATAAGTGTCATTTGTCATCAGGTCATTGAAATAATTCTGAAGAGACCATACATTCGGCGCTATTGACATTCTGTTATCATTCAGAACTACTATAATATCTTTCTTAAGGAGACCAATATTATTCATTGCTTCATAAGCCATTCCGCCTGTCATAGAGCCGTCGCCGATCACAGATATTACTTTAAAATTCTTTTTTGAAAAATCTCTTGCCGTAGCAATGCCAAGCGCTGCTGATATAGAGGTAGTTGCATGTCCTGCTCCAAATACATCGTATTCGCTTTCGCTTCTTTTCAGGAATCCGCTGATACCGTTCTTTTGTCTGATTGTTTTTAACTCTTCTTTTCTTCCGGTGAGGATCTTATGAATGTATCCCTGATGACCAACATCCCATATGATTTTATCTTCCGGAGTATTGAATACATAATGTAAGGCGAGTGTAAGTTCACAGACACCCAGAGATGCGCCGAGATGCCCGCCGATCCTGGAAATTGTATCTATAAGGTATTCGCGGACTTCGTCTGCAAGTTCCCTGAGATTCATTAAATTAAGTTTCTTCAGATCTTTAGGATAATCAATATCCTTTAGAAATTTTGTATTGTTAATATTGTATTCGCTCATTATAAATATAGTTTGTGCAAATATACTGTTTTTAATTCTCTTGTTCAGTGCTTAATTTTTCGATTTTCAATTCCGCTTCATCCAGTTTTTTTCTGCAGACTTTTAAAAGATTGATCGCTTCCTGGTATTTTTCAATAATTTCTTCAAGCGAATGGTCCTCTATTTCTGTTTCAAGCTGCGCCAGTATCACTTCAAGCTTTTTATAACTGCTGCCGAATGTGTCTTCCGTAACTTTCTTTTTTGACATATAGTTTAGTATATTTTATTTTATGATTGCATCCGATTGCCCGTCGCTGAATTTTATCTGAATTTCATCTTTTGTTTTCAATTGTCTGCTTTGAGTTATGATCTTATCTTCTCTTTTGATAATTGCAAATCCCCTTTTTAAGACATTTTCAGGATTAAGAGAATTAAGTAATTTTCTGCTGGTGTCGATATTATTTTTAACATTGCGGATTTTCCTTTCAGTTACTGACTTAATGTCTCTTTCTATCGAATCAATATTCATTCTGAATTCATTAATAAGGTCTGCCGGTCTTTTAAAATAATAATTTCTTTCAATACTGTTCAGTTCATTTTTTAATTTATTTATCCTGTAATAAATATGTCTCTTTAAATTGTTTTCACTGACATTTAGTCTTAATTTCAGATCATACGCATCCGGGAATATCATCTCAGCCGCGGCGGACGGAGTAGGAGCTCTTTTGTCAGCAGTAAAATCGCTGATCGTAAAATCCACTTCATGACCGATTGCAGATACGACCGGGATCTTCGAATTAAAAATTGCCCTGGCAACTTTCTCCTCATTAAAAGTCCATAGATCCTCAATTGCTCCTCCGCCGCGGGTTATAACAATTATATCTGATCTATATTCAGAACTGTTAGCTTTTATAATTGCATTACAAATACTAACTGCTGAGTTTGCGCCCTGCATAAGCGCAGGAATGAGTAAAATCTTTACAAGAGGATACCTGTTCTCCGTTACTTTTATAAAATCATGAAATGCCGCGCCGGTCTCAGATGTAATGAGAGCAATTCTTTCCGGATACAGCGGAAGCGGTTTCTTATACCTGTCATCAAAAAGTCCTTCTTCATATAATTTATTTTTCAGCTTTTCAAATGCAATCTGCAGCTCGCCTACTCCCGATGGAAGTATTTCAAACACATCTATCTGATAACTTCCTCTTGTTTCATATAATGTTATCCTTCCTTTTATCAGTACATTCATGCCATCCTCAGGTGTAAATATCAGGTCTTTAACTCTTGAATTCCACATTACAGCGCTGATCTGAGATTTGCTGTCCTTTAATGAGAAATAGAAATGTCCCGAAGAGTGATTTTTGAAATTTGAGATCTCACCTTTGACATAGATATAGGAAAAATTCCTTTCTATTGTATTTTTTATATCTCTTGACAGTTCTGATACAGAAAGAGGTGAATTCACTTTTGAATTTTATTAATAATAAATTAATTTGATATTGAAACTAATAATTTAAAAACACTGATAAAATGGGAATTGCAATTGCTTTAATGATCATTACTACCTGGGCATTACATTTATTTTATATTCTTGGGATCCGGGATATCACATTTTCAGATCCGATGATGTATTTTCATATATTGGTTCAGACATATTTGTTTACAGGTATATTTATTACCTCTCACGATGCCATGCACAAAAATATCTGCAAAAATAAATATATAAACAATTCATTAGGTTACTTAACATCATTTCTCTTTGCCGGATTTAGTTTTAATAAACTTTTAAAAAGCCATTTAATGCATCACCGCACTCCCACATCAGAGGATGATCCAGATTTTAATCCCCGGTCTCAGAATTTTATAGCATGGTGGTTTAAATTTCTTTCAAATTATGTTTCAATATTTCAGCTGATAACAATGGCAATTCTGTTCAACATATTAACATTGTTTTATGACAGTGCAAATGTAATTCTGTTCTGGGTAATACCTTCAATACTCAGTACGCTTCAGTTATTTTATTTCGGAACATACCTTCCTCACAGAAATCCTCAAGAAGGACTACAATCTCCGCACTTCGCAAGATCTCAGAAGAAAAATCACTTTTGGGCCATGCTTAGCTGTTATTTTTTCGGATATCATCATGAACACCATTCAAGTCCAAAAACCCCCTGGTGGAAATTATATAAAATTTCGGGAAATTAAAAATATTCTTCATTTCATCATTGATTAAAAATGATGTTGTATTTATATTGGCGTTTTATTCGACAGTAGCTCAATGGTGGAGCATTCGGCTGTTAACCGAAGGGTTGCAGGTTCAAGTCCTGCCTGTCGAGCAAAATCCCTGAAATCAGGGATTTTTTTTTATTTAGTTCCAATGAAATAAGAATTGAAATAAAAATAAGATTAAGTTATTTTGTTAATCAATACGGCGAGCATAGCTCAGTTGGCAGAGCGTCAGATTGTGGTTCTGAATGTCGCGGGTTCGAGCCCCGTTGTTCGCCCTACTTCAATAATCTAATTTTACATATAAATACATTTCTACTTAATTTCCATATTCATTTATCTTTTTTTATTTAATAAGTTTTTACAACCAATGATTTTGTAATCGGATGAATTTATTCGAAAAGAATTCTTTCATTGTATTATATTCTATTAATAATTAGTTTATTCCAATTTTAAAAATGGCAACTTCTAAAGAAAATCCGTTGAATAAAACTTCAGATCTGAATACTGAATTAAATGATGACTTGGATCCCGGTTTGATTGAAGACAAGGAAGAGAATATTATTTCTAATTCCCCAGATGATTCAGAAGACAGCATTGATAATGTTGATAATGTTTCTGAAGAAAATCCTGATGAGAATCCAGAAGAAATTTCTGAAGAAATAGCCGAAGAAATTTCCGAGGAAGAATTACTTAAAAGAAAAAAAGATTTTGATGCAGAAGCAATGCCTCACATGAAAATCATTCATAATTACGCTTACAAATTAACAGGCAATAAACTCGACGCAGATGATCTTTTACAGGAAACTTTTCTAAGAGCTTTCAGATTTTTTGATAAGTTTGAAAAAGGAACTAATTGTAAAGCATGGCTGTTCCGCATAATGAAAAATTTGTTCATTAATAAGTACAGAAAGAGACAAAAAGAACCCGGAAAAGTTGACTACGGGGAAATAGAAAATTTCTTTGATAACATCAGATCTTCAAAGATAGATTCTACTGACCTTCAGGAAAAAGTTTTTTCGAATTTACTTGATGATGAACTTCTTAATGCTTTAAATTCCCTTCAGGATGATTTTAAAACTGTAGTTATACTTTGTGATCTCGAAGGATTAAGTTATGAAGAAATTGCTGAATTTGTTCAGTGTCCAATAGGTACCGTCAGAAGCAGACTTCACCGAGGCAGAAAAGTTTTACAGCAAAAGCTTCTTGAATACGCGAGAAAGCGTGGTTATGATGTGGAAAGCAATCTCATAAAATGAATTTAAAATCAAATCGATAATTATATAAACTTTATACTCTTTTAAATGTCTGATACTCCAAACAACCCGGCCAATTCTGAACTTGACCCACCTGATAATTTTAATCAGAAAAATTCAGATTTAAAGTATGAACTTATATCATCTTATATTGATAATGAAATTAAAGATGAAAATGAGTTAAATCAAATTAAAGAACTTATAGAAAAGAATCAGGATCATAAAAACAGATATGAACTTGAGAAATCTGTAAAGGATTTGTTTAAGTCAAGACTTGGGGGGAAAATTGAAACCCCGCTTTATCTTTACACAAATATAGGGAAAAGTATCGATGACTATATAAAAGCTACTTCAGCAAAACCGTCAGTTTCTATAAAGAAAGAAAATGAAAGTTACATAAATCACCGGATGCTGGAGCAGAAATCCAACCTCAAAAGAAACCTTGCTTATGGTACCGTTGTATTTATTTTACTTATTGTTTCTGCTTTCGCTATAAATAATTATCTCCTGGATAATGAATCAACTTCTGAATATGCCAAAAATGATATTGTTACTATTTCCAAGGAAGTTTTCGATAAATTTCAATCCGGTAATATAAACGTGCAGTATGAAACCAGTAATGCAACTGAATTAGCTGAAAAGATGAATAAGCATCTGGATTTCAAAGTATTTGTTCCTGATGTAAAAGACGCAGTTTTAGTCGGTGGAGTTTGTAATGAAATTAACGGAGAGAAAATTGCTCATATTATTCACAGAGCCGGTAATAACTATATTTATACTTTTCAGGCATCCATGAATAATTTAATGAATAGTGATAAGATAATTATTTGCGATAAAGTTAAAAGCGCTTTGACCAGCGGTGAAAATTGGATAACATGTATTAATAAGACTGAAAACACTTCCACGGTAATGTGGAAAAGAGATAATGTGGTTTGTTCCTCACTGGCAGGAATGGAATCGAATGAAATTAAATACACACTCACAAATTTTAAATAAAAAAATCTAAATCTAATGAAGAAATATATTTTAAGTTTTACATTCCTATTCCTTTTAATTATTGCAGCATCATGCAATAAAGATTCAAAGGAAGTTTCAGATAATAAATATAAAGACTCCAAAGAATCTAAAACCGTTGAAAACAAAACTACACCTACTGACAATACAGTTAAAACAGTTTCCAACACTGATCTTTTTACTGTTGAATCAGTAGAAAAATCTGCCGGTAAGAAAGTTTCGCCAAATGTAACATGGACAGAAGACGGAAAAAAAGCTTCACTCAATGATTTAAAAGGAAAAGTTGTATTACTGAATTTCTGGGCGACTTGGTGCGGACCATGCATCAAGGAAATGCCCGATCTTTCCAGTATATCAGAAGAGCTGAAATCCAAGGATTTCAGAATGATCGGTATGAATGTATTTCAACAGGAAAAATCAGCAAAAGTCGGTGATTTTCTAAAATCAAATCCTGTGAAATATACCATACTGGATGGTAATCAGGAAGTAGTTGACGCTTTCGGTGAAGCTACAGGTGAAAACATTGAAGCTGTTCCAACTACTTTTATAATAGATAAAAACGGAAAAATTGCAGAAACAATAATTGGATCCCGTAAGAAAGATGACTTTCTGAAAATTATTAATAAGTATCTAAATTAATTCTAATTTAATTTTATTAAAATAAGTATATTTAAACTCAAGAATTCTGTTTCTTGAGTTTTTTATTTATTAAACCTGTTTTTGTTTTAAAACATGACTGAGAAAGTTTGTATCTTCGGCTCTACCGGATCCATCGGATGTAATTCTCTCGAAGTAATTGATAACCTAAATAACAATGGATTAGATTTTTCCGTATCCTACCTTACTACAAATACAAGTATAGATCTGCTTGCTGAACAGATAAAAAAATATTCACCTAAAGGAATTGCTATAACCGATGAATTAAGTTGTGATCAGTTTGTTTCCCGATATAAATTTAATGATCTTGAAATTTTCAAAGGCAGAAAAGGGATTCTTGAATTGTCGAAGCGTGATGACTTTTCTTTACTTATTTCATCACTGGTTGGTATTGCAGGTCTTGAACCAACTGTTAACGCTATTAAAAAAGACAGGAGAATTGCTCTTGCTAACAAAGAAACACTGGTCGTCGCAGGTGAACTGGTAAACGATCTTGTTAAAAAGAATTCGAGCACTTTGATCCCTATTGACAGCGAACATTCTGCTATTTTCCAATGTCTGACCGGAGAGAAAATGAGTAATTTTTCGGGAATCATTCTTACCGCATCAGGCGGGCCGTTTTTAAATAAGTCATTGGATGAATTAAATTATGTAACTGTTAATGACGCTTTAGCTCATCCCAACTGGAGTATGGGAAAGAAAATAACTATCGATTCGGCAACAATGATGAATAAAGGACTTGAGATAATTGAAGCGAAGTGGCTATTCAATCTTGCACCATCACAGATTTCCGTTGTAATTCATAAACAGTCAATTATTCATTCGATGGTAGAATTTATTGACGGATCTGTAATTGCGCAGCTCGGTATTCCGGATATGAAACTTCCTATTCAATACGCTCTTACATATCCCCATAGAGTAATAAATGATTTCCCAAAAATGAATTTTAATAGTCCTTTAACTCTTACATTTGAACCCCCGGATTATGAAAAATTCAAATGCCTTAAGCTTGCGATAGATGCATTAAATTCCGGCGGAATTTATCCGACTGTTTTAAACGCTGCGAATGAAATAGCTGTTGAGCTATTTTTAAACGAAGCTATTAGCTTTAATGAAATCCCTGAAATACTGGAATTAACTTTAAATAATTTTAATGATGATCAAGAACTAAGTCTCGATAATATTATGAATACGGACAAATCAGTTCGGCGTAAACTTAAAGAAAATCAAAAATTTTATTCTAAGTAGTTTTTTTTAACTCTAATTTTTAATTAATTAATTTTATCTTTCACGTTTAAGATAACTATGGAATTTTTAAGCACAACATTTTACTTTCTTATTGTAATCGGAATACTTGTTTTCATTCATGAATTTGGTCACTTTATAGCCGCCAGAATGACAGGAATGAGAGCGGAAATATTTGCACTTGGTATTGGTTACAGACTATTCGGTTACAATAAAATCAATGGCTTTACATTTGGGTCATTAAGTGATGAGGTAATACTCGGCGATAAAACAGATTACAGGATCTGCGCTTTCCCGATCGGAGGATATGTTAAAGTATCAGGAATGATCGATGAAAGTATGGATAAGGAATTTATAAATAAAGAACCGCAGCCCTGGGAATACAGGGCTAAACCGGTCTGGAAAAGAATGATCGTCATTACAGCAGGCGTAATAATGAATTTTCTTCTGGCTTTCATAATTTTTTACTCTTTAACTCTTATAAAAGGAAAGACTTTAACTGATACCACTACTGTCGGTTACATAGGGTTAAATACTCCTGCTGCATCCACTGAACTTAAACCCGGTGACAAAATTTTATTTATCAATGACAATAAAGTAGAATCCTGGGAAGATGTGCAGACAAAACTTTATCTGGATAATCTTGGCGAGCATCTGGATTTTCTTGTAAAAAGAGGCAGTGAAGAAAAATTAATATCTGTTCCAAAGGATAAAACTGGTGATCTGACAGAAAGGTCTTTTGGAATTTATGCTGAAGGATACAGACCTGAAATTAATGATGTCGTATCCGGTATGCCGGCGGAAAAATGCGGATTGCAGAAAGGTGATATCATTACCGGATTTAATAATGTTGAAATTACTAATCCTCAGCAGCTGACGGATTTAATTAAATCAAATGCTAATACCGAAAATGAAATAAGATGGAAAAGAAATGATGAGAATTTAAAGTGTGCTGTTACTGCTTCTTCAGATTCAACAATCGGAATTATGATTGCTGCAAATTACACAGGTCCTGTAAAGGAGATAAAATACAATTTTATAACTGCTGTTCCGAAAGCTGCACATGACATGTATTATATGGGGATTGAATTATTTTTTAAAACAATCGCTAAAATATTCAAAGGGGAAATTGCATTTAAAAAAGCAATAGGCGGACCTATTAAGATTGCACAGGTTTCAGCCCAGTCTGCTGAAGGCGGTATATATACATTTCTCGGTTTCATAGCGTTACTTTCAATTTCACTTGCTGTAATTAATATCCTCCCCTTCCCTGCTCTTGACGGAGGACATTTTATGCTTCTGCTTTATGAAGGGATTGTAAGAAAACCGGTGCCGTATAAAGTGCAGCTTGTATTGCAAAATGTTGGATTTGCTATATTAATTGCCTTTATGATATTTGTAGTTTACACTGATATCACTTCGATGAAATAATTTCTTTCATTGAATTCACAATATTAAAGCAATATATTTGTGATATAAATTTTTAGTTACACATAGGAAGGGTGGGTGAGTGGCTGAAACCAACGGTTTGCTAAACCGTCGTGAAACACTGATTTATAGCTAAAATTAAAACTTTTCTTTTAACTTCATACTGAACTTCACACTTTAAAACCTAAATTTTATACTTTTTTGACTTCCGGAAGGAGTTAAAAAAATGTTTCTCTCAAAACGTCAAAACGGTTTTTATTACTTATTTTTCTTAGATGAAAATACAGGTAAAAGAAAAATGATTTCCTGTAAGACAAAGTATAAGCCGGAAGCAATGAAATTCCTATCTAACTTTACAAGCACTTCAAAGAAAGATCACAAACAAAAATCTAATGTTATATACTACATTGAAGATTTAAGAAAAGAAGTCATAAAATACACTTCCGATAATCTTCAAATTTCCACTATGCAAATTTACAGACGTGTTTTAAATGATATGTTAAGGATCATTAAAAATAAACCTGTAAAACTCATTACAAGCAAAGACATTGAGAATTATAAATCTGTAAGACTAACTGAAGTAAAGAAAACCACTGTAAATATTGATATTAAAACAATGAAAGCGATATTTAATTTAGCTTTAAAGTGGAATTGGATTTCTGATAATCCAATGAGATATGTAAAGCAAATATTAGTTGAACAGAAAGAAAGACTTTCATTTAGTGATATTGAACTTAGATTATTACTTAATAACATTAATGATACATATCTGAAAAACATAGTATTGACAGGGCTTTATACTGGGTGCAGGTTAAATGAGATCATAAACATTCAATGGAAAGATATAAATTTGAATGAAAAGGTTTTACTGATCCGGAATAAAGAAAATTTCAAGACAAAGACCGGAAAGATTAGACAAATACCTATTTCAGATAATTTTTATAATTTGCTTTGTGAAATGTCGTGTGACGGTGAAGCAAATATAATTTCTCTCTATGATCCTGACAGTTATATATTTTCAAAAAAAGGTATTAAGTTCAGTAAGGATTTCATTTCAAAGAAATTTAAAGAAACATTGAGGGCGTTAAACTTCCCTGAAAAATTTCATTTCCATTGTTTAAGGCATACTTTTATAACTACTCTAATTAAATCCGGAGTGAATATAAATTATGTGAAAGAAATTGCAGGGCATTCAAACATACAAACTACATTGAATTATATTCATATAGTGACGGAAGATTTAAGACAGGCAGTGAATAAGATTAATATTGTTCGTTAATTTAAAAGAATAAAATATTAAATTTCATAAACACTTAAATTATGAATTACAATTATAAAACGCTTTCCGAAGATGAAATAAAAAAAATATTAGAAACTTCCGAAACTTATTATCCTAAATTTAATTCAATTCAAACAATTGAAAGTTATTATAAAACCAATTACCAATATTTTAACGAATATTCAGTTTATTGGTACAATAAAGATATAAATTACTATAATTCCTACATTAAGCAATATTATGACAGTTCAAATGTTCATATTCATTGTCCTTTTTGTAGTCACTATGTCATTCCTAATAGCATTAGGAAAATAACCACTGGAGGAATTGTTTGCATTTTAGCCGGATTAATATTAACACCAATAATTATAGGAATACTTATAATTTTTATAGGTATGGGAATGAAGGAAACAACCACATATTGTTCTTACTGTAAAATGAAAATATAAATATTTTTTCAATAGTAAATAAACTTTTTAATATTTATCCGGGAAGGGAAAATGAAAAAAGGAATAAATTATCATTTAAAGAATAGTTCTAAGTGGGATCAAAAAAGAAAAGTATGTTTTGAATGGTTACAAAATATACTTAATGAGTATATGAAAAATAGAAATATTGAAATAAGTTTATTTGCAAATGGTTTATTAAAAAATAAAAAATATTCGAAGTTTAAAAAAGAATTGATAGAATTAATTCCAAACATTCAAAATTTAATTTCACAAAATGAAAAATTTAAAATGTTTGATAGACTTGAAGTTCAAAGTAATAAAGGAAAACTTTCTATTCATACAGTGACAAGTATAACTCTTATTGAAAATACAAATGAAGATAAATTAAATAATTTAGAACATTTATTACGGTTAAGTAAATTTATAGAAAACGAAAAATATTTGAATATGCCGGAATTTAAGAAGTTAAAAGTTTTCTTGTTAAGAAATCCGGGTTCAATAGAATTATTAAAGAATATATTTTGTGATTATGAAATAGCAGTAAAAACACAAGAAAATAAAACACTTGAAATATTTAATGATTTTAAAACAATTTATAACAATTTAACAACCAAACAAAAAGAAATAATTAGAAACAAAAATAAATATAAGGAAAGATTTAATAAATACTTTGATTTATTTGATAAGTCTGAAAGAGAAAAAACAAATATCCAAAAACAAAGAGGCACAATAAACCAATATTTTACTGAGTGGGAAAGTCAAACGATTAGTATGGGTAGAGTAAAAAAAAATTTTTATGAAAATGAATTTATTAAAAAATATCCGGAATTAAAATCTTATCCATTTATAAAATTTTCAAATAATTTCAGAAAAGATAAGTCTATCAGAGAGAAAGCTATTAACAAAAATAATTAAGTGTGAATGGTTTTCACACTTAGAAACATAGATTTAAAAGTTTAATATATTGAACTTGCATAAGATTTAAACAAAAATCTTATGCTTAATAGAAATTCAAACAAGTACAATCTAACTAATTATAAACCTGTGACAAGGTTTCCTTTTGCATTTATTCCCTTCCCGGAACTGCATAAGATTTTTGTTTACTTGTCACAGGTATTTTTTTTAAACAAAAAATAAAATCTTATGCACACACAAAACGAAACAATCAAAATTGAGAAAAACGGAAAAGTTTTTCTGATCCTGCCGAACAAAAAGTTCAAACCTTCCCGGTGCATTGGTTACATTCGTAACCGGACATTTCACACACTTAAAAAAGATAACCATTTATTCCGTCAATTCAATGCTTTTGGATTGAACTATAAATTTCTTAGTGAAGGTGAAAAATTTTTCGATTATATAGAGATTGAATATAATTTTGGAAAATTGATAACTACAAGAAGGTATTATTTAGCTAATGGTAGCTTTAAACATTATCAGCAGAATGATTTAGAGAAACAAATATTTTTACCATTGGAGTTATACGGAATGGAAAGAGCTTTGAGCTGGGAGAAGGAACAGAGTAAGAAACAGCGTGAAGCTATTACTTCTAAGAATACTTATGTCATTCAGCATTCTATGTTTTAATATTGAATGCTATTTCAAATACGGAGTGTAGTATGTCCGGAGCTATAACCTTGAAAGGAGGGTTAAGACTTTGAACTGCTACATTCCTTCTAATTTTGATTTTGAAAAGTTGTTCCCGGATTGCCTGAAGTATAGAGATAAATATTATTATTTCATTCATAAAATTATTGAGGAAAGAATATTTGATAAAAGGTATGAAAAGGATAGCTTTATACATCTGTATTCTGAAGTAATAAAAAATATAATTGGAGTAAGAATATTTTATAAAATGAGATATAACCTTTTAAATAAAAACGTAATTGAAATAAATCATAGGTATTCTGATATATTACATTTTTCTAAGGGTTACAGATTAACAGATACATTTAGCGGAGTTAAACATAAGAAAGTAAATATTGAAGATGAAAAAATATTGCAAAGAGTAAACCGCTATAAATTAAAATTAACAAACGATATTCCGGAAGGATCTGAGTATAAATTTTTATATAATAACCTGAATAAAATAAATATTGATCATTTAGAAGCATTAAATTTTATTAATCAAAATTACTCTTTTGATCCTTACATTTTCAATTCCTTTAAAATATCTATTGATTATATAAATGATAAATCATTTTTTTTTGTAGTTGATAACATTGCCGGGAGGGTTCATACAAATATTTCAAATCTTTCAAGAGAGTTAAGACCTTTTTTAAATTTTGAAGGCAAACCGCTAATAAATATAGATATTTCAAATTCACAACCATTTTTATTTAATACATTAATTCAAAATTATTTTGTTAAATACCCCCAACACTATTATTTACATAATATCAATAATTTACAAAGCATTTCCCCTTATGTAGTGCATTTTAAAGATATTGAGCTATTTGAAAGATTAACCAGTGAAGGAAGATTTTATGAATATTTGATGAAAAAAGCCGGAATTAAAAATGAAGACAGACAAAAATTTAAAAAGGATTTTTTTGGAAAGGTTTTTTTCTGTAATAGTAATGATAAGTATGTATATAAAGAAACAAAGCTATTCCGGGAGCTGTTTCCAAATGTATATAAAGTAATACTGCATTATAAGAAAGAAGATTACAAACAACTTGCTATAAATCTTCAGAAAACTGAGGCAAATTTAATGATCAATAAAGTTTGTAAAAGAATATCTGAGGAAAGACCGGATATTTTTGTTACAACTATTCACGATAGCATATTAACAACTTCAGAAAATAAAGATTATATTTGTAACATAATTCTAAACGAATTTGAAAAAAATTATAATCTTAAACCTTCAATAAAAATAGAATGAATATAAAATCATTTATTAATCAGTATGGATTAATGATATTTGAAATAAAAAAATCTTATTTGATTATGTTCAATGGTAATTGTCTGAAGCTAAAAAATAGGAAAATAGATTTGAATAAGATTGATAGCATTTTATTTTATAAACTTGCAAACAAACAGGATTAAAAACACTCTTAGAATTGCTTTATAGCTTGTTTAAATCGATCCTAAGAACATTAAATAAATAATTAGTATAAAACCTTACCTACTATGAAAAGTATAGCAGAAAAAGAAAAATTTATTCAGTTAAGAGCTGAAGGAAATTCATTTGACAGGATCGCTGATGACCTGAAAATTTCCAAACCTACTTTAATAAATTGGAATATTGAATTTAAAAAAGAAATTGATAACCTGGAATATCTAAAATATCAATCTATTTTGGAACAACACAAATTAATTAAACAGAAAAGAATTGAATTTTTGTCAGAGCATTTAAATAAAATCAATGAAGCAATAAACAACACGAATTATGAAGATTTGACAATCAAGGATTTGATTATGATCCGGAAAGAATTTAATTCTGAATTGCTAAGAGAAACAAACGAAAATCAATACTATACAGGAATATTTGAAACTCAAAGCACTCTTGATTTTGAATTTGAAGAGGAAATTGAAAAGACTTTGAAACTTAACTAAAACCTATCTGATATTTTACTAATCCTGATTATAGAATTGAATATATAAATATTTTTTATGTATTTTAATTAAATCATTCTTTTAAATAATCTAATTCGGGAAGGGCAAATGAAAAAATTTATTACAACATTTCTTTTAATTTCATTCTTGTATTTAAACGGTTGTGCTACACTTTTCTCAGGAAGTAGTGAAGATATTTCTTTGGAAAGTGATCCCCCAAAGGCAAAAGTATTACTAAATGGAAGCACTATGGGTAAAACTCCATTAACTCTAAAATTAAAAAAAGGTAATAGCTACATTATTGAATTTATGAAAGAAGGTTATGAAAACAAAACATTAAGTATGTCTTATTCATTAGGGGCTGGTTGGTTAATACTAGACATATTAAGTGGTTTAATAGGTATTATTGTTGATGCTTCAACGGGTAATTGGAACGAATTTGATTTTACGCATTATAAAGCAGTTATGGATGAAAAGGAAAAATAAGTCTTTGCTTTATATATCCTTAAAAAAGAAATTGAATAGATATTCGCAATAAGTTATATTTGTTCAGTTTAAAAAATTCAAATTGCGAAACATAAGACTTTTGTATTTACAAAGACCTGTTAAGGTTTAAGGTTTTCGCAGACCTGAATTTCCTTAACGGGTTTTTTGTTTTAACTGAAGCAAAAAAGGTAAAATACAGGTTTAAAAAGTTCATACTATATTTCACACTCTGAAATGGAATTTGCACAAGTGGAATAGAAGTTATGAAAATGTTCTTAGAAGTTAATAATCATTGAATTCACAATATTAAAGCAATATATTTGTGATATAAATTTTTAGTTACACATCAGGAAGGGTGGGTGAGTGGCTGAAACCAACGGTTTGCTAAACCGTCGTACGGGTCAAACTGTACCGAGAGTTCGAATCTCTCCCCTTCCGCAAAAAGATCTCTGAATTATTTTCAGAGATCTTTTTTTTACATTAAGGTTTTTATTATCGAAGTAATATTTGATTAAAACCCAGTATTCTAACCAGGATTTTAAGAAACCGTCGTACGATTCTATTTATTATTCGAGAATTCGAATCTCTCCCCTACCGCAAAAAGATCTCTGAATTATTTTCAGAGATCTTTTTTTTACATTAAGGTTTTTATTATCGAAGTAAGATTTGATTAAAACCCAATATTCTAACCAGGATTTTAAGAAACCGTCATACGATTCTAATTGTTATCCGG
>Ga0138256_10001084_pt1 | contig 29134 bp, 20 predicted proteins | sample KNB2016incub_MG_FD_105486 | JGI IMG/M metagenome (GOLD analysis project Ga0138256, IMG submission 105486) | Active sludge microbial communities from wastewater in Klosterneuburg, Austria - KNB2014incub_MG | ecosystem: Engineered > WWTP > Activated sludge > Unclassified | place: Austria... | reverse complement strand
TAACCGCATTCTGGTGTCATTGTAAGGGATCTTGCCGAACAATGATTTGAAGGTCATTTCTTTATCTAATTCTGTGTTTTTTTTCAACTGTGTGCTAATTAACACAGAAAATAATTGTTCCATGAGTGTATCCGTACAAAAATAAGGCGACTTTAAGTACCTACCAAAGGATTTAATTTGCTGATTATCAAATGTTTGCAATAATTTTATGAGCTTCATATTAATTTTTACATAATATCAAGTATAAAAATAATCATAAATTATTGATAAACAGTATAATATATTAATTTTTTTTAAATATTCATGTACAAATGCAAATAATTGTCTTTGACTTCAATAGACATTCTTTGGACTTTTACATCGGATTTAAACCCTAGATTATGAAATCTGTAATATTCTTGATCTTCTTCGTGCTTAGCACCTACCATATTTTTGCTCAGGGCAAGGATTCAATCTATCTATTAAATGATTATCAAGTAAGCAATGATACCCTAACTTTATCCATCAATGCCATTAACGCCAATGATATTATTTCTGGAAAATTTGCAATTACAGTTTCGAAATTTGATTTGAGTTATATTTCTAGTGAATTCCCGGTTTTTACCAATGACGCTCAAGTAGCAGTAGATACCACCATCAGATATTCATGGGTTTCACCTAATTCTAAACCCGAAAACTTACCAGATTTCTCAACTTTAATTAAAGTAAAATTTAAAATACTGAGCAGTACAACAACTTTTTGTTTTGTTTATTCACAAGTTGCCTCAGCTCAGGTTGAATTTGTTTCATCCCAACTTCAAACCTTACCTTCACGCGGAATTTCAGGTTGTGGCAATTTCAATTATGTAATTGCTCAAGGTTTTGTGCGAAGAGATGAGGATAATAATTGCAATGCGCAATCTACTTTTAAAGGCATACCTGAAATGCAAGTTCGCTTTAAAAATGGACCCATAGAATATTTTACTCAATCCAAGGCTGATGGCTCTTTCTACACCTTCCTTCCTTTAGCAACATATAATGTTTCAATTTATAACAATGATAACCTTTGGACATCATGTAATACAACTCCTATAATAAATTTTACATCGACAAAACAAGTCATCAATGTCAATGAAACTGCAAAACCGAATTTTGATTGTCCATTTTTGTCTGTAAATATTTCTACACCATTCATTAGACTATGTTCTGAACAAATTTTTAAAATTAACTACAGTAACAACGGTTCAAAAGATGCGCTTAATGCATATGTAGATATTACTTTGGATGATAGTTTACAATTGAAATCTGCAAATGTCCCTTATCAACCATTAACTGGTAATGTTTTTAGGTTTATTTTAGGTACTGTTAAAGCGCTAGATGGAGGACAATTTACTGTTATTACTCAATCGACTTGCGATATCAATTGGCTCAAACGCACCTTATGTGCGTCTGCTCACATTTATCCGGATAGTATTTGTAATGCCAATATTAATTTTTCAAAAGCTGAATTATTCATCACGCCAAAATGTGATAATGGAACTATTGTTTTTTCTGTTAAAAACATTGGATCCGGTGATTTGCAACAAGACTTAAATTTTGCAACTGTAGAAGATGATGTAATGCCGGGATTCTCTGGTAAAATAAATCTTAAAATGAATGAAAGCAAAGATTTCATTTACCCAGCCAATGGTCATTCTTTAAGAATTATTTTTGATACTATACCTTTAAATCCATTTCAAGTTAAAGCATCATCGGCAATAGAAGCATGTGGGACCTTGCCTTCTGGAGGATTTACAACCGGATATCTTAATAACTTTGCACTTGGTGATCAGGCCCCTTATATTTCCACTTATTGTGGTGAAGTAAAAGCTGCTTACGACCCAAATGATAAAATTGCAGTTTTGGAAGGTTCCGGAATAGCTCACATTATCGAGCCCAATGATCGTATTCCTTATCTGGTTAGATTTCAAAATACTGGAAATGATACCGCATTTCTAGTGTCCATTGAAGATGCTATAGACCCATTACTTGATCTTTCAACTTTACAAATACTTGGAGCAAGTCACCCATTTACATGGACATTAAATGCTGATAGAAAATTAACTTTCAGATTTCAAAATATTGAATTGCCAGATAGCACTACGGATCAGGTGAATTCACACGGATATATTCATTTCTCCATTAAACCAATTAAAAATATTCCGTTACAATCCGTTATACCAAATAAGGCAGATATCTATTTTGATATCAATCCACCAGTTTCAACAAATACTTATTTTCATACTATTGGTCGAATTCTATATACAGCTGTTATTGATCATGACAGAGATAAATTAAAAGTTACAATATCACCAAACCCATTTATCAATCACTTTTCAATCGATTTAAATCAATCCATCAATACTCCATATTATTTTGAATTATTAGATCTTCAAGGTCGTTGTATTCAGAAAGTGAAAGGTAGAGGATCAAAATTGAATATTCAATTAGACCATGAATTGATTAAAGAAACTTATTTATTTAAAATATATACTGATGAGCATATTATTTCTTCAGGAAAATTGATAAAAATGTAATCATGCCGATCCATTTTAATAAATATACGATCAAATTAATGAAAACTGAAACTTGTATTTTTACAATAAATAATATTTATTTTACTATCGCTACTATTTTTATTACTTGGCGAAACCGAATGATTTATTTTATGCATCTAAAACCAAATTCACTAAGCGAACATCCAATCGCTTGGCCATATATGCATATCCAAACCAGACTTGCATTCGTCAGTAGCCAGGTAATAAATTTTTACAACATTCGGATTTATATAAAAAAGAATTTTTGCTATCATACATTGTAGATATCAATTAAAGACGTATTTATATTTTTTGTTTTGATTTATGTGGTTTATCCGAGAATTTTCTAAAAAATTCTATACTCCGACAAAGGTCGGAGTTTTTTTTTGATCAAAATTTCATAATTAGGAAGGATCTCTTATTACATGGTTAGTACTAATCAGACTTTTTTTAATATGTTTTATTGAATTTCGAATTTGAGATCATTTTACTTTTAAAAAGAATATATAATTGTTTAAAACCTATTACACACTCATTTACCATTTTCCAACTAACTTTATAATCTGGTATCTCAGGTATGTCATTTTTTGAAAGTATTAAATTATTCAACAATTTCTACAATTATTCATTTCATTAATATTTACCTTCTATATTTTACTAGCTTTGAAAATTATTTCAAAAATGAAAACATTAAGCATAAGAGAGTTCGATATGATACTTGTACTATTATGGCTTATGAAAGATATGAGTTGGATGATGGGATGGAAATATATTGGTGCTTTTTTGGCCATTCCAACCATTCTTCTTTCTATTTGGATTACTTATAAATGCAAGCAGAACACTTCAGATTTCTGGTATAACTTAGCAACTGTTTTTTGGATAACCGCTAATGCTATATGGATGATTGGAGAATTTTATCTACATATTAACTCCAGCAGCGTTGCATTAATCTTTTTTGCTGGTGGTTTCTTGTGTATATTTTATTTTTGGTTTAGAAACAAAGGTTTATTTGGAAGCTATTGATACTTCCCAGCACATTGAGTAATATTTGTATGCATTGATGTTGTCTTATTATTCATTGAATTATAGATAAAAGTCGTTACATTCCTGTTTGTAACAAATTCAATTTACTTCCAATTTTAACAATAATATAAATCGCCAGAGCGATCTATTGCTTCATAATACAAATTAAATATATATAAATACAATATATAATATTTTAGTTTACAGTTTGTAATATATAATTTCAATCTTTATGAACGATCATTAATAGATGGGTGTTCATTTTATATAAGCGGTTTGAAAGGAATAGGTCTAATATTTTCTATCTTGGCCTTGGATAAAAACCACTCGATTAAAAGAATTCAAATTATGCCTTGTCAATAACCATTTGAAGCATTAATTCTTATGAAAAAATATTTTATTTACTTTATTTTACCAATAGTTTGTACTCAAAATCTTCATGCACAAATATTCATTAATGAATTCTTAGCTTCCAATAATGCTAATATTATAGATCCTGATTTTAATAGTTATTCAGACTGGATAGAACTGTATAATTCAAAAAATAGCCCCGTGGATATCAGTGGTTGGTATCTCAATGATCAATCCAATGCTACATTAAATTGGAAAATTCCAAATGGAACCATAATCCCTGCTAAAGGATACTTAATACTTTGGGCAGATGGAATGGATCAAAAGCTGCATACCAATTTTAAGCTAAGTGCCACTGGCGAAGAAATTATATTATTGGATCCATCCGGCAATCAAATGGATCTAATTCAATTTTCAACCCAACAGACCGATATTTCTTATGGAAGAAAAACGGATGGAGATGCTGTGTTGGGCTTTTTTACTATCCCTACTCCAGGAAGCTCTAATAATAAAGGAACTTTCTATACCAACTATGTAGAACAGGTTCCGGTTTTTTCAATCTCTGGAGGCTTTTTTACTTCCAATGTTATCGTAAATATTCAAGATCTATATAACAAAGGGATCATTCGATATACGATAGATGGCTCTGAACCCAATGAAAAAAGTCCTCAATTTGGTCAAGCTTTAACATTATCAAAAACTACCGTTGTTAAGGCAAGAATGTTTTATCCCAATCAAATACCTGGCCCGGTAGTTACAAACACATATTTTATCAATGAGCATTTTGATCAACGAAAATTGCCAGTCATCTCTCTATCTACTCTTCCAGAATATTTTTACAATAAGGACAGCGGTCTTTATGTACAAAACTTTAAACCACCTTGGGAGTATCCAGTTCATCTTGAATTTTATCAGCCAGATGGATTATTGGGATTCCATCATGATGCAGGAATGGCCGTCGGTGGAGAAAATGCCTGGATACTTCCACAAAAATTATTAAATATTTATTCCAGAAAAATTTATGGTGCTGGACATTTTGACTTTCAATTATTTCCAAATAATTCAAGAAAAACAAACAGTGATTTTGCTCTGCGATGTTCAGGAAATGATTGGTCCAATACATTTTTTAGGGATGGCATGATGCAAAGCCTCATCAAAGATTATGCAGATTTAGATGGACAGGATTTTAGACCTTGCGCGGTCTATTTTAATGGTGCCTATTTAGGTATGCAAAACATTCGTGAAAAACAAGATGCTGATTATTGCGAATATTATCACAACATCGATCCTGATAGCTTGGATTACATAGAGAATAACACAACCATTGATGAAGGCAATGATTTGGCCTATAAAGAAATGCTGAATCAATTAAATTCAGGCATAAAATCAGATGCCGCATTTAATGAATTTGATCAGATTGCAGACACTAAAAATTATACCGATTATATTATCTCACAAATTTTTTCCGCCAATACCAGTTGGGGTCATAATATTTCTTGTTTTCGTAAACGAAGCCAAAACGGACGTTGGCGTTGGCTTTTACATGATTATGACAGGGGTTTTAATTTATCCAATGTAAGTTCCATTGATATGAGCTGGGCTACGGCAACCAATGGCCAACCCTCTGAAAATCCAGCTTGGGCTACTTTATTTCTGAGAAGAATGCTAGAAAATGAAAATTTTAAACAACGATTTATTGACCGATTTGCAGAACATCTATATGTGACTTATCATCCCCAAACGATAAATAAAAAAGTTAATGATCACAAGCAACTAATTGTTAATGAAATGCCTTACCAAATTGATAGATGGAAAGGTACTATGTCGAGTTACGGCGATGCCATACCTTCATTTGCTTATTGGGAATCAGAGGTTGAAAAATTAAAACAGTTTGGTGTCCAACGAAATGCCCATATGTGGAACAATTTAAATTCTTTTTTTAATTTAAATGGCTTGACATCATTAAGTCTTGACGTAAGTGATAATAATCATGGAACCATTAGACTTCATGAAATAAAAATACCCAATTACCCATGGACTGGTACTTACTTCCAACATCGGAATGTTACCTTAACCGCAGAAGCTAAACCTGGGTTTCAGTTTTCCCATTGGACCAAAATGACTTATGTTCAAACTATCTTAATTCCTACAAAATCAAAATGGAAATATCGTGATGCTGCGGTAGCGCCACCATCAAATTGGTTTTCTGCTACATACAATGACTTATCCTGGTCAAGCGGAAATGGAGAGTTTGGATATGGTGATGGAGATGAAACCACAACCCTTAATTATGGAACAGATCAAAACAACAAAACGCCTAGCTACTATTTCAGAACTGAATTTAATATCGCCGATCTAACAAAAACAGCCAGCGTGATCTTAAGATTGAAAGTCGACGATGGAGCCGTTGTTTTTCTAAATGGAAAAGAAATTTGGCGTATCAATATGGCGCCATTTCCAGTAACTATTTCCTTTGACTCTTTGGCACTCTCTGCTATAAGTGGCACAGCAGAAAATGATTGGAATGAAATAAATATATTATCCAATGCTCTAGTCAATGGAAAAAATAAAATTGCCGTTGAAGTACATCAAAATGCCAGAAATAGTTCTGATATAAGTTTTGACGGAGAAGTTTTAATGAATGCAATCGGTGCCTCTTCTATTGTTAGCATGAATAACATATATACGACTATATTAGATTCTACACCAACTTCTTTACAAGCGGTTTTTGAATCTAATGGATCTTGTGGTATTCTTCCTGATTCAGTACTTACTCCTTTGACATTAACTTCACAATGTTCGCCATATGTTGCATCCGGTAATGTTTATGTTAAACCCAATGTGACCTTAACTATTGAGAAGGGAGTAGAACTATTATTTCCGGCTCATGCAAATTTATTTATTGATGGTGATCTTCAAATAAATGGTACAGAAAGTAATCCGGTAATCATAAAAGGTACAGATAAGCAACAAATCTGGGGTGGAATTTTTTTAAGAAATACGACTACCTTATCAAATTTGCATTATACTAAAATCGAAAATGCAAGTGCTGGTATTGATCGTACTTATTTTCCAGCTGCCATTAGTGCTTATCATGCAAATCTTAAGATGGATCATTTAGATTTAACTAAGGTAACCGATAATCCCATATTTGCAAGATATTCTAATGTAGAACTTACCCATTCGATTTTGAAATCCAACGTTACCGGCGATTGTATAAATATAAAACAAGGATACGGACTTGTCGAACAATGTGAATTTGTTGGTGGTAGAGAAGCTGATATGGATGGGATAGACTTTGATGGAGTGAAAGGTGGTATAATTCGAAATAATATTATTCACGATTTTCGTGGAGATAATTGCGATGGTTTAGATATAGGCGAACAGTGTGAAAAATTAATCATTGAAAATAATTTTATTTATCATTGCTTTGATAAAGGAATATCTGTAGGCCAACAATCTTCTGCTCATATTATAGATAATACTATAGCCTATACTGCTATTGGTATTGCCCTTAAAGATGAAAGTTTAGTAACCATCAACCATTGTACCTTATTCGGCAATCAAGTTGGTATCTCTGCATATGAAAAAAATGCTGGGTATTTAGGTGGCCATGGTAATATTGAAAATTGTATAGTTAGTAATGAATCTTCAGATGCCTATTTATCTGATTCCTATTCAACATTAAATCTAAAATCTTGTCTTTCCGATTTAGATTCGTCAGGTACCTCACAAGGAACAATCATTGCAAATCCAATCTTTGAACAACCTACGTTATACAATTTTAATTTAAAATCCAATTCGCCTGCTAAGAATAGGGCAACCGATGGCAAAGACCTTGGAGCATTAAGCTTGCCCAAATATTTACAAGAACCGCAATTAATGATTTCAGAAATATTTTATGATGATTCATTAAGTGCCCTTGCTGAATTTATAGAAATATATAACCCTGGAAATAAAGAAATCAACCTGAGCAATTATACCATAAGTCTTGCTATAGATTTTAGTTTCCCTTCCGGAGCGAAAATAGCTCCTCATGAAGCTGTTATTGTAACATTAGATAAATCGAAATTTATAGGCCAGAATTATCAGGTTTTTGAATGGACCAATGGAAAATTACGAAATGAAGGTGAGGCTATAAATTTATTTGATGCTGATGGCATATTGGTGGATTTTGTAAATTACAATAATAAATCCCCATGGCCTAAGTCCAGTAATCTTCAAGGAAAATCTATTGAAATTGTTTCAGATCAATTGGATAACCATTTTGGTACGAGCTGGAGAGAAAGCAATCACCAAGACGGCACTCCGGGAATAGTTGATTTCTCTACTTCAACGTTAGATTATTTTAAGTACGATTTCCAGGTTATCCCTAATCCTGCCAGGCACGGATTTTATGTTGTGTTCAACCATAATCATCAAGAAGGCATATTAAATTTGTATAACGAATTAGGACAATCTGTTTTCAGTATGAAAACGATTGGTACAGAACATCGCATTTATATTGATGCGGATCAACTAAAGTTAAAAAGCGGAATATATTTAATTAATTATCAATCGGGTTCTGGACAAAAATCAAGTCAATTATTGAATTTAATACCTTGAAATCATATCTGAAGAATTCAACTTTTAACCACCTAATTTAAGTATATATATTATTAAAAATAATGGATTTTTACCAGATCCGTTTGTTGAATCCAATTTCATTTAAAGAATACGGTGACCAGAATTTATTTGCATTTCGTTATTTAGCTTAATATCATGAATATTTGATGAACTAAAAAATTCCATTTTAACTTTTCAAATGGTATAAGAAATCAAATTTGAAAGTTATTTGATACCATTTTTTACATTTCTAACCGCTTATTTTCCATTTATTCTATATTTTATTGAAAAAAGATATATAATCAAAATCTTCAATGTATCTTCGCATGAATTTTTAAATTTTATATATATAAAAGCTGAATATTTCGCCCGGGGAAAGGTATTGTTAAGTTCAGAATACCTCGTTGTACAAGGTGCCACTGCATTGGCTTTGCCTACAAAAATGGGTCAGCGAATGAAAATTCAAGAGTTATCTGGGTCCGAAGTGTTATGGAATAGTTTTGATCACCAAGGTAAAAAATGGTTTGAAGCAGAAATCGACCTCATGGGTCTTGATGTAGTCGAAAGTTCAGATCCCGATACAGCTAAATTCATTAAAAAATTATTTAGAGCCTGTTGTAATAACAATTCTGAATTTCTTTCCCATTGGAAAAAATATAAGATAGATCATTATCTGGAATTTCCAATTAGCTGGGGTTTGGGTTCTTCATCAACATTGATTTATAACATGGCACTTTGGGCTGATGTAAATCCATATCACTTATATTTTGATATTGAGGATGGATCAGGATATGACATTGCTTGTGCTGGAGCCAAGGGACCGATTTTATATACTCTGGGCGATGGTAGTATCGATCTCGAGCAGGTAGAATTCAAGCCATCTTTTCAAGATCAGATCTATTTCTTGCCTCTAAATCAGAAAATGGATAGTAGAGAGGCCGTCAAAATTGCTAAGAAAAAAGTTCCCGAAAAATCATTAATCAATAAAATATCTGATCTCGCAGAAAAAGTATTGGAGCTTAAAACTCTGAATTCATTCGAAGATTGGATTGTAGAACATGAGAATATCATTTCATCATTTATATCTGAAAAAAAAGTCAAGGATACTCGGTTTGCAGATTATTGGGGGGCAGTGAAATCCCTTGGAGCATGGGGTGGGGACCTCGTATTAGTTACAAGTAATCAATCTAAAAGCGATACTGAAGAATATTTCAAATCCAAAGGATTTGGTGTATTAATCCCGTACAAAGAACTAATATTGTAATTTCTTGTTTTACATTATTAGCTAAGTTTGAAACAATTTTTTATACCAAAAAAATGTATAAAACATGTCAACAGTGTGGTACGATGCTGAGTTTATAGGACAAAAAGTAGAAGTCGCTGGAACCAATCGGTTTTGGTTCAAGTTGAAGTCGGATTCCCCTGTTGCATATAAGCCTGGACAGTTTTTTGTATTTGACCTTCCATCCGGAGAAAAAAGAGCCGATCGCTGGCGAAGTTATAGCATAGCAAATATTTACGATGGCTCGAATATCGTGGAATTATGCATCACCTATGAAAAAGGTGGCGTCGCAAGTCAATATTTGTTTAATGATATCAATAAAGGTGATGTTGTAAAATGCAAAGGCCCTGAAGGAAATTTTATACTCCCTGAGGACACATCGAAATCTTTAGTTTTCATTGCCACCGGTGCTGGTTTGGTTCCCTTCAGAGCAATGATTCAACAAATTGAACAAGAAAAATTGAAATACAAATCGGTACACCTCATTTTTGGCGCCAGAAAAGAGAAAACCATACTTTTTTATGAAGAGCTGGAAGATTGGTCTCACTTCATAGACCATTTTACAACCAGTATTTGCTTGTCCAAAGAAACCAAATTACCTAAACCAAAAAATAATATGGATTTTTTTGAAGGACACGTTCATCAAGTGTATCTCAATAAAAAATATCCAGATAAAAAGAATGTAGTATTTATGATTTGTGGATGGTCAGGAATGATAGACGAGGCCGTAGCACATTTGATAAATACCTTAAAAATAGATCGTACCCAAATCAAATATGAACTTTTTGGTTGATCGTTTTTAATTCCGTTTACCTAATTAAAATCTATGTTACATATTGATCATATTGGTATTGCAGTCAAAAATTTAACCGATGCCAATTCTTTGTATACATCACTTCTTGGTGTTGGTCCATATAAAGAAGAACTTGTCGATTCTGAACATGTTAATACCTCTTTTTTCAAAGTAGGAATCAACAAAATTGAACTTCTTGAAGCCACAGATCCAGTTAGTTCTATTCATCAATTTATTGAAAAAAAAGGAGAAGGTATTCATCATATCGCCTTTGAAGTTGAGAATATTATTGAAGAAATGGAACGACTAAAAAATGCTGGTTTTAGATTAATCAATGAAATTCCCAAAAAAGGTGCAGACCAAAAATTAGTTTGTTTTGTACATCCGAAATCCGCACATGGTGTACTTATTGAATTATGTCAGAGTATAAAACCATAAATATCGTTACTTGGTAGATATTAAATAGGTGTATAAACTAATAGACAAATGTTTAAAACTGTGTTTCTCGGTTCCAAAGTATTATTCATGATCTACTATTAAGTCATAACATTCTAAATAGAGAATTCCAAAGATCAGATATTATAACGATATAATACAATATACAGCGGTAGTATAGAAATCACTCAGATATGGAATTTGAAATAGCTTGGGTAATTCTCTTTTTTTAAGTTTAAACTTTGTTTCATAATTTGGATTAATCAGATAGTGCGTCTCTTTGACTATCTTATAATTCAATTTTTTAATCATCCTATGAAATACTGGAATACTTAAGCCTGTATCTTTTACTTCATTAAGTCCAATAATTGTTTCAGGGAGTTCGCCAAATAATTTTAAGATGCCATTGTATAAGAACTTTGGTAAAATGTGGTAATAAGGCATTAAAGCAGTGACCTTAGATTTACATACTTGTTGGTGACCTCCAAATGGCATACACCAAGGAGGAAAACCAAAAAAAATAATGCCACCAGGAGCCATAAATGTTTTAATGAATTCCAAAAATTGGATTTGATTAGGAATGTGTTCAATTACATCTCTCAGCATGATCACATCAAATAATGGCAAGTTCGAAGAATCAACTTTATAAATATCGCTTGCTATTAAATGTAGGTTTTTTTTGTTCAAATGATCTGCATAAAAACCTTCTGCAATAGCAATTTGGTGTGCTAATATATCGATACCATAAACTTCACAACCCATGTCCAAAAAAGGTTTCATATTCCCGCCTTCTCCACAACCGACTTCTAATATTTTTAATGTTGAAGTTATTGGTTTAATGTCATTAATATAGGGTATAACGTAAGCTGCTGTTGTAATCCCTTGCTCATCAAAATATTGCTTACGATTGAAATGTCTTTCCTGCATACAATTAAATACTAAAAGTTAAATTTAGAATGAAATCAATTCTTCTTTTGATGAGTAAAGATAAGCGTGAAAGGAATACAAATGGATACTAAGCTAATCAATGTGTTGGATAAAAAGAAAAAGGGACCTCAAATAGAAGTCCCTTCATCTTTTAGGAGTATTCATCCTTATAATATGTTCAAAGTCTTATTTAGACATTGAAGTTGTTTTGTATAAATCATAAGCACCCATTGCAGCTGTTTTAGCAGCTTCAATAGCAGATTTCCAACCATCAGCTTTAGACATTGCGTCAGTGCTTGCAGTTTTTAATTCATTGATTTGAGCCATAACATCTCCGTCTAATTTACCTGATTTTAAACCTGCGCTTAAAGCATCAACTTTAGTTGACATTTCTTGCCAGCTAGAAGAAAAAGCTTTTAAGTCATTACCCAAAGTACCTAATCCAGCAAGTTGGTTAGTATAAATAGTTTTGATGCTGTCCAAAGAAGCCATTACACCTGGTTTTAATTTTGCAGTTGGAGCAACTACTAAACTATCAGACATTGATGCCATCATTACTTGAGTTGTATTTAATAAACTACCTACTTCAGTTACAGAAGCACCAGCCTTAGCCCAATCAGCAGTCAAAGCTTCGATAGGAGCACGAAATTGTTCTACATTCTTGCAAGCAACAATAAATAATACAGGAGCGATAAGAAGAATTAATTTTTTCATTTTATTTGTTTTTTAATTTTGTGCAAAGATATCCTATTCCAAAGTTGCGGCTGTTAACAGTGATTAACTTTTCGTCAATACTTAGTTAATGCTTGTTTGCAAATATTTCTAAATATTGATCTATATAATCATCTATTTGCTTCTGTTTATATTGCATGATATACCTGGGGTGTGCCATGGGGATTATGGTTTTGAACCACTTGAATTCTTTGTTTAATAGTGATATATATTTGTAGTTTTTACCCTCACCCCAACAGAAGATCTTATCGGTGTCCAGAGGTAATTGGATCAATGACTCCATTTGATGAACGATATAGGGTTTTAATTTTTTAAAAACTTGAGGGTCGTCATAATAATTGAAATTCTTACCTTCTTTTGTAAAACCTATGGGTGACACCGAGGATATTAAAAAAGTATTGTAAAAGGACGATACCCCTCCAAAAGCATGAATCATTTGATACACAAAGGAAGAAGATGGTTCGTAACTTTTGAGTTCACAAGGGATGTTACAATCCTTTACCAGTCTTATGGGATCAGTAAATGGAATTCCCGTAGTTCCTGCTCCAAGACGTCCAGGATTAATGCCAATGATTAGTTTTCTGATTTTTTCATCAGCATAATATTTGCTGTAGAATGAATACATTAAAGCTTGGACTTCCAGAGCATCATAAGGATTCAATATCGCTATACCCTTAGGTAAATTGGGTATATGATCCTTGATTTGACGATAATATTTTAAGATCTTTTGAAAATATAAGTCTTGATCCAAAAGCTTACATCATTTCTAATAATTGACTAATAAACTGTTGTATATCTTCAGCTCCCTGATCTCCGGAACCTTGTCGTCTAACGGATATATTTTTTTCATTCTGTTCCTTTTCTCCGACGATGAGCATGAAAGGTATTTTCTTTAATTCGTTATCGCGTATTTTCTTTCCAATAGATTCCACACGATCGTCTATATATCCTCTTAATCCAGCTTGATTCAAAGTGTCCAAAACGGATTTCGCATAGTCTATATATTTATCACTAATCGGCAAAATCGCAAACTGATCAGGAGTCAACCACAATGGAAATTTACCTGCACAGTGCTCTGTAAGCACACCTATGAAACGCTCCATAGAACCGAATGGTGCTCTATGTATCATAACTGGTCTGTGCTTAGAATTATCTGCACCGATATACTCTAGTTCAAATCGTTCCGGTAAATTATAGTCAACTTGAATCGTACCCAACTGCCAGCTTCGGCCCAGCGCATCTTTTACCATAAAGTCCAGTTTAGGTCCATAAAAAGCTGCTTCACCTAAAACTGTAGTTGTCGTCAATGCTACCTCTTTCGTGGCATCAATGATAGCTTGTTCTGCCTTTTCCCAATTTTCATCAGAACCAATATATTTAGATTTGTTCATAGGATCTCTTAAGGAAATTTGGGCTGTAAAATGATCAAAACCCAATTTCTTAATAACATGCATGGTAAGATCCAACACATTTAAGAACTCTCCTTTAACCTGATCCGGTGTACAGAATATATGCGCATCGTCTTGAGTAAAACACCGAACTCGAGTTAATCCATGTAATTCACCACTTTGTTCATATCGATAAACGGTTCCAAATTCTGCAATCCTTAATGGTAAATCCCGATAAGACCTTGGTTTATGTCCGTAGATTTCACAATGATGCGGACAATTCATAGGTTTAAGGAGAAATTCTTCACCTTCACGGGGTGTACGAATAGGCTGAAAAGAGTCTTCACCGTATTTTTCCCAGTGTCCGCTTGTTATGTATAGATTTTTATGTCCAATATGTGGGGTAATAACCGGAGTATATCCCCGCTTTAATTGCTCTGCTTTCAGAAAATCTTCAAGTCTTTGGCGCAGTGCCGTTCCCTTTGGTAACCAAATAGGTAATCCAGCCCCAACTCGTTCAGAAAACATAAATAATTCTAATTCGACACCTAATTTCCTATGGTCTCGTTTTTTAGCTTCTTCAAGCATAAATAAGTAATCCTCAAGTTCTTTAGCTTTAGGAAAAGTAATGCCATAAATTCGGGTCATTTGTGGTCTGGATTCATCTCCGCGCCAATAAGCACCGGCCACATTTAATAATTTTGCAGCTTTAATAAAACCGGTGTTAGGAATATGAGGCCCTTTGCATAGATCTGTGAATTGACCTTGGGTATAAAAGGTAATTTTACCATCTTCAAGATCTTGTAATAATTCTAATTTATAGGGATCATTCTTTTCAGTAAAGTAAGCTAAAGCTTCTGTTTTAGAGACTTCCCGACGTGTATAAACGTTATTTTGTCGCGCCAATTCTATCATTTTGGCTTCAATCTGCCCTAATTCGTGGGAAGAGAGCGCAACACCATTCGTGTCAATATCATAATAAAAACCATGCTCGATAGCAGGTCCGATACCAAATTTGGTATCTGGATAAAGGCTCTCTAAAGCCTCTGCCATAAGATGAGCTGAAGAATGCCAATACGTGGCTTTGCCTTCCAAATCATTCCAGGTTAATAACTGCAAGGTGGAATCTTGAGTGATAGGCCTCGATGCATCAATAACTTCGCCATTAACCTTGGCTGATAATACGTTGCGGGCCAATCCTTCACTAATGGATTGCGCAATTTGAAAAGCGGTCACTCCAGAGGCATATTCTTGAACCCTACCATCTGGAAAAGTAATATTTATCATATAAAAATCTCTTTACAAGCGCAAAGTTAACATAATTGTCTTGCAAAAATAAAGGTTAGAGATCTCCTTAGTCTAAACTACTTCAAAGCTTAGTTTCAATGTAACTCTGTATTCCTTGATTTTACCCTTTTCTACGGATACACTTTGATCTTGAACCCAGGCAGATCGTATATTTTTAACGGATTTAGATGCTTTTTCAACAGCTTTGCTTGTAGCGTCTTCCCAACTTTTAGAAGAACTCGCCATAACTTCAATAACTTTCAATACACTCATTTTAATTCTATTTTATTCACAATTAAAAAAAAAGAAACAAATAAATCTGAATAAAAGTTTCAATCTTCGATTTTCACAAAAACCAGTTCCATTGAGAACTATTTGAACAATCGACCACTTTTATCAATTATTCTATCTCAGTTTGTTGTTTATTCAATTTTGAAATCGTTTTACATGAAATCATTGAAAAGTCTGCCCCAAGGAATTAAGCCTCCAGTTTGTCCCACTAAGGAACACCATATGATAGCGCATGGAGATTTGCGTTCAGATCCCTATTATTGGTTGAATGATTTCTGGCTAAAAGGTCCTGATAGTGATCATGTCATCGAATATTTAAATCAAGAAAATGCCTATTTGGATACGATGATGCATCATACCCAAACATTACAAAGAGCGCTGTATCACGAACTCAAATCAAGAATTAAAGATGAAGATGAGAGTGTACCCATGTATAAAAACGGGTATTTCTACTACACACGCACAGTAGAAGGAACGGACTATTTTTTATATTGTCGTAAAAAAGCAACGCTGTCAGCTCCCGAGGAAATACTCTTGGATGTCAATGAAATGGCCAAAGGTTTTGATTATTATTCTGCCAATGGTTTTAGTATAAGTCCGGATAATCGTTTTTTACTATATGCTGTAGACACGGTATCCCGAAGACAGTATGACCTCTATATTAAAAACCTCGAGACAGGAGAACTATTAACTGATGTTATACATAATACGGAAGGCTACGGTGTATGGGCCAATGACAACGCAACATTTTTTTATACTTCAAAACATCCTGTTACGCTCTTATCCGAAGAAATAAAAAAACATATTATTGGTACTGAAAGTGATCAGGATGTCATCGTATATCGAGAGATGGATCAAAGTAATTACATCAGTGTGGAGCGAAGTAAATCAGGTCAATATATTTTTATAAATTCTTCATCGACGCTTTCATCAGAAGTAAGATATTTATCAGCGAATGATCCACAGGGGACATTTATTTTATTTCAGGAAAGAATGAAAGAAGTCTTGTACGATGTGTATCACCAACAAGATCAATTTCTAATAATTACAAATCTGCAAGCACAGAACTTCAAACTCATGTCTTGTCCATTAATACATACCCAAGTGAATAACTGGACAGAAGTCATTCCGCATCGCGCTGATGTACTCATAGAAGGCATAGATGTGTTTCGAAATTTCTGGGTACTTACAGAAAGAAAAAATGGATTGGTCCAACTTCATGTTCGCAATCTAATAGATCAACAAGATTACCATATTGAATTCGATGAAACCACTTATGATGCAGGAACATTTGCTAATGCTGAATATGATTATTCATTATTGAGATTTAATTATAACTCTTTGATCACACCAGCAACAGTATATGACTATCATATGGTAACGAAAGAAAAAACCATTATGAAACAGCAAGAAGTTATTGGTGGATATGATAAAACGGAATATATTTCTGAACGACATTTCGTAAAAGTAACTGATGGAACGCTAGTTCCCATTTCATTGGTCTACAAAAAAGGCTTCGAGAAAAACGGTCAAGCTCCTTGTCTGCTTTATGCTTACGGATCTTATGGTTTAAGCGTTGATGCTACCTTTAATTCGAATAGATTAAGTCTACTGAATCGCGGATTTGTTTATGCCATTGCACACATACGCGGAGGACAGGAAATGGGTCGTCATTGGTATGAATCAGGAAAAATGCATCATAAAATGAATACGTTCACGGACTTCAATGATTGCGCTGAGTACTTAATTAATCAACAATATACCTCCACACCTCATCTGTATGCAAATGGTGGTAGTGCGGGAGGATTATTGATGGGCGCAATTGTCAATTTGCGTCCCGATTTATATCACGGCATTATTGCTGATGTACCCTTTGTTGATGTACTTACTACGATGAGCGATCCTACCATTCCATTGACCACTAATGAATATGATGAATGGGGAAATCCTGCTAATGAAGCAGACTATTTCTATATGAAGAAATATGCACCTTATGATAATCTAAAGGTTCAGGATTATCCACATATGCTCGTAACAACAGGGCTTCATGACAGTCAGGTTCAATATTTCGAACCTGCCAAATGGGTCGCAAAAATTCGCACACTCAAGACAGATCAAAATGTGCTTTTATTAAAAACAAATATGGAAGCCGGACATGGTGGCAAGTCTGGGCGCTATAAGTATCTTGAAGAAATTGCTTTGAAGTATGCTTTTTATTTGATGCTGGAAGGGATATCTGAATAAATGATATGGTGAGTTTAAATTAACTTATCATAGTTTTTAATCATTAATAAAACACAATTCCAAAAATAAATTTGTAAAATTTGGAATTGTTGCAAAGTCTCTATAACTTTGTTACATCAATAAGCAAGACTAAATTATTCCATAGTTAGTATGCTTGTTGACCCCAAGAGTCAACTAAACACATAAATTTATCTTACTTGGTCCTAACTAAACTTGGGCATTCTTTTTTGTATAAATCTCCATAAATCTAAACATTTCATATTTTAAACTCAATTGTGAAAAATAGGCAGTAGTTTTTTTTCAATAGGATTTCTATTTTAAAAATCTTCAGACTAATAACCTATTTGAATTGCAAATTGATTTTACTAGAAGCACTTTGAGCTTAATTATATTAATGTAGAGGAATTCAAATGTTAAACAAATAAATTATTTTGCTATGAAAAATCAAGTCACTCTTTTACTTACTTGTCTGATGATATTCAACATGCATCAGGTCTATTCCCAAAATGACACCTTAGTCGCGCCTGCGGATGTCGTTATAAGTCATAAATTTAAAGTTGATTTAACTCAACTAAAAGACCCATTAGATACAACATTTGGAAAGATTGCAAACAGTATTGCTGAAAGAAAAGATATCATTACCAGAGACTTCGTCTGTTATAATTACTGTGCTTATAATCCCTGCACTGGATATTTTGAAAGAGGCCAACTTAATCCTACTTGGGAATTAGCTTGTAGGTATTATAATAATTTATTTGATACAGCTCGTAAAAATAGCGTGTATAAGTTAATTTGGGGTAAAGATGGCTATGTAATAAATAAGAATGGTAATCCACCAACTATAACTGTATTAGATAACAGAATTCTAAATAAGTTTACAAATAATCTTCATGGACCCATTTTAAGGGTGATCCAAATATTGGACCAAAATAATCTCACGCTTAAAGATACCCAAACCATTTGGGTAGTGGATTGCGAATATAGTTCCAATTCAACAGGAATATTAGAATGCATTGATAACGTAGAGATTTCATTAGATTCAAATTGTATGGTAACGCTTACTGCTGATATGTTTCTTGAAGGACAAACTTATGGATGTTGGCAACAATATATTGTTGAAGCAAGATACTGGACGACAACTGGTTCAGGAGGACTGATTGATAGAGACACTATAAAAAAAGGTGTGCAACTAGGTTTTGGTGATTTATCCAAGGAATTTAAATTTACGGTTCGGGATCCAATAACCGGAAATTCATGTTGGAGTCATGGAATTATTAAAGATACTATTTCACCTAGAATTATTTTCCCTGATACTATATATTTGATTCCTGGAGTAGGAACATGTCAAGGTATATGGGAAGTTCCTATTCCTAAAATCACAGATAATTGTTTTCAAGATATTCGATATACCCTGGACATAAATCACGGCACTATTTTAGGTGATGAATTTATTGGTTTCAAAGTTATTAATATTCCCGGAGGCACAAATATCGCTCACATCATAGCCACGGACCTTGCCGGCAACAAAACAATTAAGGAAATTATTGTCAATGTAAAACAAATCCTTCCCATGCCCATTTGTGATTCTACAATTTTAAGTCTAAATGGTACGCTGACACCTGGGTTTAATATTGCAAAAATATTTGCAGATTCAATAGATAAAACTGTTGATAGTTGTCATGTACAATTATGGTACAAAGTAATTAGACTCGAAGCCCTACTCGGGACTAAAGATGGAAGCCATGCTGACCAAATCATAAGTTGTGATGGGTTAGATACAGATGACGACAGTATTCGGATCGGACAACAAATGTACTTTGATGATTTTGCCATTTTTTGTTGCAATGATATTGGTAAAAAAATTCAAATAGTACTTAGAGCATTTAACGTTAATCCGGGTGATGGTCCTATAGATCCCGAACTAATGTCTAATCCTTCTAGTCCTTTATATGGAAACTTTAGCGACTGTATTACCATTGTGGAAGTCCAGGACAAATCTGTACCCACTTTAGTTGCTCCACCGAATATGGTTGTTAGCAGTACGTTTACTTTTGATATCAATAAATTGACGCAAGCCGATGATCCAACTTTTGGAAGAATCGTAACTACCCTTTCTGCCAGACAAAGAGTATTTACAATAGATTATGTTTGTCATAGATTTTGTGAGCCAAATATTAGTTCTGGATATCCGGGATATGTACAAACAAATCAAGTGCCAGTACCTGCTCCCAATCAAGCATGCATTTATTACAATCAATTGTTCGACACTTCCCATTTCAATCGTAAATATGAATTGGTGTGGGGTTTTGATGGATATGCATTATCTTCATGTGAAGTAAAAAATATCAACATTGTAATAAAAGATTTGCGAATCAATGGACTTGGTGAAATTCAACGATTGATTTCAGTAAATGGTCCGAATGGTTCTATAACAAATGCCACTCAAACCATATGGGTTGTGGACTGTGATCGATTAGTTGAAACTAAAGATGCCAATAAAAATCACATCTCCATCATGACCATAACACCAAATCCATCCAATGGAGATATAAATATAACTGTAGATCCATCCATTGATAGATTACTGATAACTTCAGCAAGTGGTGACATAATCAGAACCATTGAAATCCAGAACACCAAACTACTCCAAATAAACGATATCAATAATGGATTATATTTTATCCAAGCCTATGGAAAAGGAAAATTTATTGGTGTGGATAAAATGATCGTGATGGGGAGGTGAAGGTGAAGGTGAAGGTGAATTTATTTTTGAAATAAATTAGTAACTAATTTACCGGTTATTTGAATTTTAAAATCCTTAATTAAAAAAGCCAAATCCAATTCTTTACGACGAAATTTTTGATCCTTTTATAAATGATATTTTATAATTATTATATGTCGAATAATTCGACATATAATAATTATTGATTACATTTGTCGAATAATTCGTCATGTATCTCAATTGCCATTCCTATTATTCACTCCGCTATGGGACCCTATCTCCAGAACAACTGGCAGCTGAAGCCCATCGCCTTGGCGTTCGGGAATTGGCTCTGACAGATATCAACAATACTTCTACCTACTACCAGTTTGCCGTGATGTGCCAGAAATACGGGATTAAAGCGGTGTTTGGTATCGAATTTCGCAATGAAGACCAGCTGCTCTATATCGGCATAGCGAAAAACAATGAGGGCATTCGCGAGCTTACAAGCCACCTGAGCAACTATTCTTTTTCTAAAGAGCCGATACCGCCTCACGCTCCCTCATGGGAACATTGTTATGTCATCTATCGGGACCTTGAACGGCCCATCGACTCCTACCTGGACCATGAATATCTGGGAATAAAACCCGCTGAATTACATACGCTCTACAACGGACCCTTAAAAAAACACCACAACAAATTGGTCGTCTTTGCTCCTGTGACCTTTCTGGATGAGGATGGATGGAAAGTCCACAAATTGCTTCGCTGTATAGACCGCAATACGATCATTGGCAAGCTGGATCCGCATTCCTGTGCGCCTAAAGACGAGGTCTTTTATACCCCTGAAGCTCTGGAACAAGCCTTTGAACCTTATCATGTTATTTTAGAAAACACGCATCGATTATTGGCGGATTGCCATACCGATATGCCTTCCCACGATGATAATAACCGCAGGACCTTTACCGGACAAAAAGAGAGTGATTATAAACTCCTTTCCAAACTCGCTTTCCAAGGTTGCCGGAGGCGATACGGGGATCACAACGAGAAGGCCAAAGAACGCGTAAAACGTGAATTGCAAGTGATCTATAGAATGCATTTTTCAGCTTACTTTTTGATTACCTGGGATATCGTTCGCTACGGTCAGAGTGCGGGATATTATCATGTCGGACGTGGCAGCGGAGCTAATAGTATAGTCGCCTTTTGCCTGTATATTACGGACGTCGATCCCCTGGAACTGGATCTCTATTTCGAACGATTCATCAATCCACATCGAACCTCACCACCAGATTTTGATATTGATTTTTCATGGAGTGACCGGGATGATGTGACCGAATACATTTTCGAACGCTATGGTCGGGATTATACCGCATTACTCGCCACTTACAATACCTTCAAGGGCAAATCCATTGTTCGCGAACTGGGTAAAGTATTCGGCCTCCCAAAAGCAGATATCGACATCATCGTAGATCAGGCATTAGCTACTGACAAACATCATCCTTATGCAAAACACATCTTCCATTATGGTAAAAAAATGGAGGGCTTCCCGAATTACTTATCCATCCATGCCGGCGGGGTCATCATTTCGGAACGACCGTTGAACTACCACACCGCTTTGTTGCAGATGCCCAAGGGATTTCCGGTCACCCATTTTGACATGTATGGAGCGGAAGATCTTCACTTCCACAAATACGATATCCTCAGCCAACGGGGTCTCGGACACATCAAAGACGCTGTTGATCTGGTCCGACGTAATCAAGGCAAGAGCGTCGAAATTCACAACATCGCATCGATCAAGGAAAATGCGAAAGTCAAGGCACAACTTTTTTCGGGAAACTGTATCGGATGTTTTTATATAGAATCTCCGGCTATGCGCGGCCTCTTGACCAAGCTTCATTGTGATAATTATGTTCATCTGGTAGCCGCCAGTTCCATCATTCGTCCTGGTGTCGCTAAATCGGGCATGATGCGCGAATACATAGAACGATTTCATGCTCCTGATAAAGTCAAGTATCTGCATCCTGTATTCAAGGACAACCTTCAGGAGACATTTGGTGTGATGGTCTATCAAGAGGATGTGATGAAGATCGTCCATCATTTTGCAGGATTGGATCTCGATGAATCTGATGTTTTGCGCCGCATCATGACGGGCAAAAAAAAGTCCTCCGACACCTTTCGCAATCTCATGGAAAAGTATTTTCGGAATTGTAAGGAACGTGGTTATTCCGACGAACTAACGCACGAGGTTTGGCGCCAAATCGAGAGTTTTAGCGGTTATTCTTTCTGTAAAGCACACTCCGCATCATATGCCGTAGAATCGTTTCAAAGCTTGTATTTGAAATCCCATTATCCACTCGAATTTATGGTGGCGGTGATCAATAATTTTGGTGGATTCTATAATACCGAACTCTATGTCCACGAGGCGCGAATGCAAGGAGCACACATCGAAGCACCGTGTATCAATAATAGCAACTATTTAACTGATCTCCAAGGTCATAATATCTGGATTGGATTCATTCACATCCAATCCCTCGAGCAAGACCTCGGTAGACGAATCGTCCGAGAACGCGAACAACACGGTCTTTATACCGGCTTAGATGATTTCACTCAAAGGATCAAAATAGGCCGTGAACAACTGCACTTACTGGTCCGCATTGGGGCGTTTCGCTTTACGGGTAAGACCAAGTGCGAACTCATGTGGGACAAAAATGTCGTACACGAACCCAGAACCCACTGGTATGGTTCCAAACCCATGTTTGCTCATGAAGAAGACGTCTTTGTGCTCCCAACACTCGAAGAAGGTCGCTATGATCAGGCTTTTGACGAAATGGAGCTGTTAGGATTTCCCTTGTGTAGCCCCTTTGACTTATTGGCCCAACAACCGCAAGACCACAATCAGGCCAAAGACCTTCAGACCTCTATAGGACGCTCAGTAACGATGATAGGTTATTATGTCACCCGCAAACACGTCACCACGATTAAAGGCAGTCTGATGGCTTTCGGAACCTGGGTAGATTCCGCCGGCCACTTCTTTGACACCACACACTTTCCACCGAGTCTGGAACGAAGTCCTTTTCAGGGACGTGGATGCTATAAGATTGTAGGTAAGGTAACTGTTGATTTTGATTTTCCAAGTGTAGAGGTTTATAGTATGGTAAAGTTGCCTTTTATTAAGGATGAAAGGTATTAGGTTGGAGGGTAATCGGTAATAGAGTAATCGGTAATCAGGTGATTGGGTAATCAGGTGATCGGTAATCGGGTAATCGGGTAATCAGGTGATCGGGTGATCGGTAATCGGGTAATCGGGTAATCAGGTGATCAGGTAATCGGGTGATCGGTAATCGGGTAATCGGGTGATCGGGTGATCGGGTAATCGGGTGATCGGGTAAGTGGGTGATCGGTAATCAGGTTGGAGGGTAAGTGGGTGATCGGTAATCAGGTGATCGGGTGATCGGTAATCGGGTGATCGGGTAAGTGGGTGATCGGTAATCAGGTGATCGGGTAATCGGGCAATCAGGTAAGTGGATTTAAATAATAAATAAAAATGTATTATGGAATATGTAAAAAGTTTTAGGGAATTGGAGTTCAAAGGGTATCCAAAAAAGTATTCATTTGAACAAACCCTATTTTTATGTATGAATTTATTTCTGACTTACAAGGGACTATCCGAAACGCTATTTATAAATTGCATAGTTTGATTTTTAGAATAAATTAGTTTATTGAGAAGATGGAGTTTGAGAAGTGGATAAAGAAATTATGAATAAAAGAGAAAACCCATCCCCGGCCCTTCCCTTGAAAAGGGAAGGGAGCTAGTTACATTAAAAATAAAAATTTAGTATTTTGATGAATATTTTCAAGTAAAAATATTAATACTATGAAACAAAATGATGCATTACATTTCGCTAGGGAACTTAGAAAAGATCAAACTACTTCAGAAATATTCCTTTGGAAATTGATTAGAAAAAAAAGATTACTTGGACTGCGTTTTCTAAGGCAATATCGAATTGAACATTCCAATATCATGAGCATAAAAAATTATTTTTTTGTTGATTTTTATTGCCATGAACTAAAGTTGATTATTGAGGTGGATGGAGAAATTCACCTATTACAAAAAGAATATGATCAGGAAAGAGAAGACATATTAACGCAGATGGGATATAATGTATATAGAATTAAAAATGAGGAGGTAAAATCTATTGATATAGTGCAAAAATTAGAAACTTATTGCAAAAAATTATTATTTGAAAAGAATAACGATACATTTTAAACTAGTCTTGAAAGTTCCATTAAATGAGTTTATGGTCAATTCTCAACTTAAAAATATCAGTATATTACTCCCTTCCCTTTCCAAGGGAAGGGCCGGGGATGGGTTCCCGCATATTCACCATAATCTAACCCTCCATACTATCTATCGCTTAAAATTCAAGACCAATAATCTTGAGAATTGAGCTGTTCCCATAAACATTTTATACGTTGAGCTAATAAATGAAACAAAGTTTATTACAATTGAAAGATATGTCAAAAATCCATTACAAACTAAAAACGAATGGCTGTTTTATGGATTTCCTTAAAAATATATCCATTGTTCCACTCAACAAACAAAATGAATATTCAATTTTGATTAGAAATATTTTGTAAAATTGAAATGTAATATTTTATCACGATTTCAATTTTACTTCATAATATGCATCTGTCGGTAGAATGCTAAACTCAATGATTACAAAAGCTAATACATTTTGCAGCAAATGAATATGATCAAAAATAAAGTCTCATAATTTCACTACCTATCACCCTACCAATCAATACCAATAACCTTTCAAACCGATTACCTTTCAAACCAACCACCTTTCAAACCGACCACCATTCAAACCGATCACCATTCAAACCGATCACCATTCAAACCGATTAACATTTAAACCGATCACCATTCAATCCGTTCACCATTCAAACCGATTACCATCCAATCCGATTACCATCCTATCCGTTCACCATTCAAACCACTCACCCTCCAAACCGATCACCCTCCAAACCAGCTCACCTAAAAACTCACTCCCATATGTAACATCAACTCAGTTCTGACATTTCTAAACTTACCATTCCATCTGAAAATTTGTTGGTCTGCATTCATTTCCAATCTCCTGCCTTCAAGGCGTACATAGGATTTATTGTAAGGTCTAAATTCAAGTCCTGCGGTAAAGCCCCATACAGAATATCCCGTTAGATGCCCTTTAGTATCCATAATTTGAGCTGAAAGAATCGCGTTAGGATCATTAAAATATTCCAGTCTTCCGTATGCTCCAAACTTAGAATGAATAGCATAATACGCACTTGCAACACCAGTAAATAAATTTGCTCCACGTGATACATTGTTCAAATCAGCGTGTTGTTGGATTGCGTAATCAGCTCCTATTTGTAACTTAAGTTTTTTAAGTTGATAATTAAAATAAATATTCTGATAAAATCGGAGATGCGATATACTCATTGAATCTTTAACCGTATCATCGCCAAGATAATTAGTATAACCGACACTTCCTTTTTCATTAATTATATAATTGCAAGCAAATCCTACGGATTTTTTTTCATTGAAATCTTCAAAACCATTATAAGCATTCAACAGATAAATATTCAATGTCAACTTATTGGTAGGTGCATAATTCAATCGGACACCACTGACATGTGATGGTTCGTGCCAGGCATAAATAGATTCTGAACTACAAATATTTTCTCTCGGTAATAAACCTTCTGTTCCAATATATGATCTAAAAAATCCCGCATCCATCCATAATAATTTATGAAGTCGAATTCCAATATTCGCTTCCATGACTTGATTAAAAGTATTCGACCAAGTCGTTTTAGCATAATCACCAATATGAAAAACGAAAGTTCCCCGTATTTTTTTTATTTCATATTGCAAATTGATTTGAAGGGTATTCAATCCTATAGCATTGTTTCTTGGAGAAATTCCAGGAAACTGTTGATAGGTATTGTCGCCCACAGAATCTGTATAGTGAGCATAATAGATATCGCAATACAAACCAAGCCATTTTGGCAACATATCTTGTGTTGTATTATTATTTAATTGAGCTGCACTTAGTTCATTGATTTCAGGGTTTGATGATGTATCCATTTTTTGTTGATTCATCATATTCCAATCTAATCCAAAAGTAGGTAATAAGTTATGAGTAGGCTTTCCAAATTCTATAGGGATAATGAGTTCTTGAATGGCTTGATGAGGTATTGCAGTGTAAACTCTTAAATAGGAAGAATCGATTTTATCCGCATATTTTGGCAATGAAACAACTAGCGTTTTGCCCGTTTTTCTATATGGAAGAATAGTATTATTCCATAATATAAATAGCTCTTCTGACCGCGGGTCCACGGATATATAGAACCTTCGATCAACATACTTTTCAAGAATGATCTGAATTGAATCATTGCTCACTGTTGTATCTATTGGTTTCTTAATTTCATTACTATTTGCAAAAAACATAAGAGATATTGGATTATCCTTCGTATCGATGTCTACATAAAAAATACTTTTAGATGTCTCCAATGGTCTAACCCAAATATGTTTTGAAGAATCTTGTTTAACTTCCAATCCAATAGAAATATTTAATAAATATGGTTCTCTAACATGATTAGGCAATTGAATTTCTGTCCATCCTAATTCTAATGGTATCGGCTCATAAAATAAGCTGGTTTTATGGTCTTGTGAAATGACTTTATGATCAATGCAAATCATCATCATCAACAAGATCAAACATTTATTGAATGTACCCACACTATAATATTAAAAGTAAAAAATAACTGGGTGCTAATATAGTAATCTTTTATGAAATACTTCTATAGATTATTCTCATATGTATTACAATGATTTTCAATCAAATTTATAATTTTTACTTTGCAGAATGCTCAATTATTTTTCATCAATTATTCAACGATAAGGATGATATTTGACTTTCTCGGTTATAAATTGTGATGATGAACAAAAATTATTTATTTTAATATGAGCTTCGGAATTTCAAATAAATTGAAAAAAGAAATGTGCTAGCCGTTTTTGATATGATATGAGATGAGGTAGTATAAATTTGAAAATCGCTATCATAATAAAATCATATGAGATTTATTCTGAGTATAACTGATTTATAATTTTGGAACACTAACAATACAACTGAAATTAAAAGATCCAACAAAAACTATAATTCAAAAACGGCATTAATGGGAATGATAAATAATACAAATAAATCCGCACAATGTAAATGAAATAGATACTCATGATCTGATTTAATATGCATTTAAAAAAATAATTATATCGTACAGGATCACATTGCAACTGACTAAAGTCTCTTTGAAAAAATAATAATAGATTATAATTCAAAATTTTTTAAAAAAAGTATAACTTTGATGTCATCCTAAAACAAGCTTTCAAAAATTGAATCTAAATTTAATCAGAGACTTCAAAAAAATTGCGCTGCTAAACTTAATTTGAAATATTCAATTGATTAAATTAAAAATAAATTTGTTGTTTGAATTCAGGATTCAACAAAACACAAAAAGTCAAAACATCAAAATATTGAAATAAAAAAACAACCGAATGAACAAATCGAACGATTCTGCTCCAAGTCCATTTGCTCAAACCTTCTTCCACGGTACAAAGGCTGACCTTAAGATTGGAGATGCTATTGAAATTGGTATTAACTCGAATTATGGGCAACAGCATATTGCGAAATACATCTATCTCACTGCCACTCTGGATGCAGCCATTTGGGGCGCTGAATTAGCTTTAGGTGAAGGTCGTGAAAGAATATATTTAGTTGAGCCCAATGGTCCAATTGAAGATGATCCCAATTTGACCGACAAAAAATTCCCTGGTAATCCAACAAAATCCTACCGCTCAAAATATCCATTTAAGATAGTTGGAGAAGTTACTCTTTGGAAAGGTCACGCTCCGGAAAAAGTCAAAGCTATGCAAGAAGCATTAGCAAAACTTAAAGAACAAGGAATTGAAGCTATAGAGGACTAATACCGAAGTGAAAAACAAATTAGTATCCAAAGTTGAAAGATAAATTTGTTTTTCATTCGGCATTACACCTAAATATATAGAACTAAAGTATAAATCACATTGGTATAACTCAATCTTAATCTCAAGTTGATATGCCTCAGATCTTGTTTCCTTTTTAAGACTTAGCACTAGATTCCACGGAATATACTTGCTGGTATAATTTTCTTTTCCCGAATTATGACGATCGAGTCTTTCAGTAGCGTCTTGTGTACTGCCGATATAATATTTATCTTGAACTTCAGAATAGAGAATGTACACATAGTATGACATATGTACTCATTATAGGGGTCATTCTTAAAGAAGCGGAGGAAGAGGGATGCCGACGCTTCGGTCGGCATGCAGACCACTCGGAGAGTGCGTCTGCATGCTTACGCTTCGGTCGGCATGCAGACCACTCGGAGAGTGCGTCTGCATTCGAATTATTATTTATATTTTTCAATAAATTTTAAAAGCTTTTCTCT
>Ga0138256_10001083_pt1 | contig 29139 bp, 23 predicted proteins | sample KNB2016incub_MG_FD_105486 | JGI IMG/M metagenome (GOLD analysis project Ga0138256, IMG submission 105486) | Active sludge microbial communities from wastewater in Klosterneuburg, Austria - KNB2014incub_MG | ecosystem: Engineered > WWTP > Activated sludge > Unclassified | place: Austria... | reverse complement strand
CGGGCCCCGTACGAGTTGAAGTCCTTCTTCCCCACACCTAACGACAGCAGCCACTGGCCGGCCGGGCTCTTCTCGGCGATGGACCCGGCCGGCGAGATGTGGTCGGTCGTGATGGAGTCGCCGAACATCCCGAGAATGCGCGCCCCGCTGATGGGCTGCACCCCCGGTGGCGTCATCGTCATGCCGGCGAAGTACGGCGGATGCTTCACGTATGTCGACAGCTCATCCCACGCGTAGCGACTCCCCGTCGGGATGCTGATCCCCTGCCACTGCGCATCCCCGGCGAAGACATCGCCGTATTCCCGCTCGAACTGGGCCCGCTGCACCGATGAGAGCACCACGTCGGCCACGTCCTTCGCACTCGGCCAGATGTCGCGAAGGAAGACCGGCCCGTCAGTCCCGACCCCGATCGGTTCCAGGTCGAAGTCGATGTCCATGCGACCGGCGAGGGCATAGGCCACAACGAGTGGCGGGGACGCCAGGTAGTTGAAGCGCGTCTGCGGGTTGACGCGCCCCTCGAAGTTCCGGTTGCCCGAAAGCACGGCGGCCACCGTCAACTTGCCATCCTCGATGGCCGCGGAGATCGGTTCCGGAAGCGGACCCGAGTTCCCGATGCAGGTCGTGCATCCGAAGCCCACGACCTGGAAGCCCAGCGAATCCAGCGCCGGCTGCACTCCCGCGGCATCGAAGTATTCCCGCACCACCTTGCTCCCCGGGGCCAGCGATGTCTTGACCCACGGCTTGCTGCGCAGTCCGAGCGCGACGGCCCGCTGCGCCAGCAGGCCGGCCGCCAGCATGACGCTGGGGTTGGAGGTGTTGGTGCACGACGTGATGGCGGCGATCACCACGTGCCCGTCCTGCAGGGTGAATTCCTGGTCACGCCAGCGGCATGGGATACCGTGTGACTCGGCCGTCGCCACGGCCCCGCCCTCGGCGACCATTTGCGCCTGCGGCGACCCCGGGGCCTTTTCGGGTGCGGCAGCCGCGATGCTCGCGGCGGCCGAGGCATGATGCGCCGCCAGGGCCTCGCGATACTTCGCCTTGGCCTCCGTCAGCGGGATGCGGTCCTGCGGGCGCCTGGGGCCGGCCAGCGACGGGACCACGGTCGACAGGTCGAGCGTCAGGGTGTCGGTGTACACGGGGTCGGCCATGCCGTCCTCGCGGAAGAGCCCCTGCGCCTTTGTGTACGCTTCCACGAGTTGCACCTGCTGCTCGCTGCGGCCGGTGAGTCGCAGGTACCTGAGCGTTTCCCGATCGACCGGGAAGAATCCCATCGTGGCGCCGTACTCGGGGGCCATGTTGGCGATCGTCGCCCGGTCCGCGAGGGCGAGCGCCGACAGCCCGTCGCCGTAGTACTCGACGAACTTGCCCACGACCTTTTTCTTGCGCAGCAGCTCGGTGCAGGTGAGCACGAGGTCGGTCGCCGTTGCCCCTGGCGGAAGCTTCCCCGTGAGCTTGAAGCCGATGACCTCGGGAATCAGCATCGACACGGGCTGGCCCAGCATGGCCGCCTCGGCCTCGATGCCGCCCACTCCCCAGCCCAGTACGCCGAGCCCGTTGATCATGGTCGTGTGCGAGTCGGTCCCCACGAGCGAATCGCAGAACGCCTGCTGCTCCCCGTCGACCTCGGCCGAGAAGACCACCTGGCCGAGGTACTCCAGGTTCACTTGGTGGCAAATGCCGGTGCCCGGTGGGACCACGCGGAAATTCTTCAGCGCCTCCTGGCCCCAGCGCAAGAACTGGTAGCGCTCACCGTTGCGCTCGTACTCGAGGTTGACGTTCAGCAGGAACGCCGCGTCGTTTCCGTACTCATCGACCTGTACCGAGTGGTCGATGACGAGATCGACCGGCTGCAGCGGGTTGATGCGCGTCGGGTCACCCCCGAGCTCGGCGATGGCGTCGCGCATCGCGGCCAGGTCGACCACGCAGGGGACGCCCGTGAAGTCCTGGAGCAGGACGCGCGCCGTGCGGAAGGCGATTTCCTTGTCCACCGACTGCTTCACGTTCCAGTTCGCCAGCGCCTCGACGTCTCCCTTCTGAACGAAGGCACCGTCCTCGCACCGCAGGACGTTCTCCAGCAGCACCTTGAGGGAGAACGGGAGTCGATCGACGTTGCCCTTGGACAGCGCGCGCAGCGCATCCAGGCGGAAGATCGCGTACGACTGGTCGCCAACGGTGAGGGAGGCCTTGGCGCCGAAGGAATTCGGATGGGTCATGGGCTCATCACGCAGAAGTGAGCGCCGCTCATGGCGGCGCCGTGGATCGCGGAGCCACTGGCGAATGCACGTCGCGTCCGCCAGGCTGCGCGTAATGTAGCGCAGCCCGCACGAATTCCGGAGGCACTCGTCTCACGGGCGAGTGGGGCGGGTGGGGAGATCCTCCACATCAGTTCAGTGCACCGACCGACGGTCGTGGCGTACACGGTGTGTCAGCTTGCATGTGTCGACGGCCCGATCGGCGTCGTCGACACCCGCTGACCGCATCTGACAAGGAGTACATATGCCCGCATTGACGAACGAACCGCACCGCGTCGACGATTCTTTCTTGCCGACTTCGAAGACCATGAAGGCGCTGGTCTTCGCTAAGCCCGGAGTGGTGGAGCTGCGGGAAAAGCCGATACCGGCCGTCGGGCCCAACGATGCGCTGATGCGCGTGACGGTCACCACGATCTGCGGGACCGACGTCCACATTCTCAAGGGAGAATATCCGGTCGCAGCGGGGTTGACGGTTGGGCATGAGCCCGTTGGGGTGATCGCCGCTCTCGGGTCGGCGGTGAGCGGCTTCAAGCTCGGCCAACGCGTGATCGCGGGCGCCATCACACCGTGCGGCCAGTGCCACAGCTGTCTCGACGGCACGATGTCGCAGTGTGGAGGAAAGGCCATGGGTGGTTGGCGCCTTGGCAACACGATTGACGGCTGCCAGGCGGAGTACGTGCTCGTCCCCAACGCCGCCGCCAACCTCGCGACGATTCCCGATGATCTGACCGACGAACAAGTGTTGATGTGCCCCGACATCATGAGCACGGGTTTCGGCGGTGCGGAGAGCGGGCGCATTCGCATCGGCGATATCGTGGCGGTGTTCGCGCAGGGGCCGATCGGTCTCTGTGCCACCGCCGGTGCCCGGCTGTCGGGCGCGTCGACCATCATCGCCGTCGACATGCTCGATCGGCGGCTCGCGGTGTCGCAGTCGCTCGGTGCCGACCTGGTCGTGAACGCCAGCGACGGCGATCCGGTCGCACGGATCATGGAGCTTACGAACGGCCGAGGGGTGGACGTGGCCATCGAGGCGCTGGGAACGCCGGGGACGTTCGAAAGTGCGCTGCGTGTGCTGCGTCCCGGCGGTACGCTGTCCTCGCTGGGCGTCTACTCGGGAAAGCTGACGCTGCCGTTGGATGCGTTCGCGGCGGGCCTGGGCGATCACCACATCGTGACCTCGCTCTGTCCAGGTGGCAAGGAACGCATGCGACGATTGATGAACACGATCCAGGGCGGACGAGTCGACCTGCGCCCTCTGGTCACGCATTCGTTCCCGCTCGACCAGATCGTCGAGGCGTACGAGCTCTTCGCCAACCAGCGGGACGGCGTCTTGAAGGTGGCCATTCGGCCGTGACACCGTAGATTGGCTCGGCGGCTGCAGCACAACGCGCCGCACGAGACCTCCATCACGCGGCGCGCTCGCCGCGCCGTCGGCGGGTGACACAGGTCGCCCGCCGACGTGCGTTCCTACTCCCGGATCCCCCATCATGACGATCGAGCATCAGGTCGCCGAGCTTGCGATCCGCCTCATGGAAGTGGAGTCGACCAGTGGGAACGAGTCGACCGTCGTGACCGTGGTGGACGAATTGCTTACCAGTCGGCGCTGGTTCACGGATCGCATTCCGGTCTCTCCAGGCCGCGACGCTGTTCTCGCGGTCTCGGCCGCCGACCCGGTCGTGACCCTGTCCACGCATCTCGACACGGTTCCTCCGTACTTTCCGCCGCGTCTCGACGGGGATACTCTGCATGGTCGCGGCGCCTGCGATGCCAAGGGTATCGCGGCCGCCATGATCCTCGCTGGCGAGCGCCTGCGCGCGCGGGGCGTCGCCGTCGCCCTGCTCTTCGTTGTGGGGGAAGAAACAACGCATGACGGCGCCCATGCGGCCAACGCCCGACCGACGACCTCGCGCATCCTGATCAATGGCGAGCCGACGGAGAGCACCCTCGCGGTGGGCACCAAAGGAGCGATGCGGGTGGTGGTTCGTACCGCCGGACGCGCCGCGCACTCTGCCTACCCGGAGTTGGGGCGCTCGGCCACGCGGGACCTGGTACACCTGCTGGCCGAACTCGACACGGTCGCCTGGCCGAGCGACCCCGTGCTCGGCGAGACGACCGTGAACATCGGATCACTGTCCGGGGGCGTCGCGGACAATGTGCTGGCCCCGTGGGCCGAGGCGCGACTCATGTTTCGGTTGGTCACTCCCGCCGACGCAGTGTGGCCGCTGGTGCGTCGATGGGCGGGCGATCGAGCGACCCTCGAGGCGGGGCCGATGATTCCGGCGATCCGCCTGGGCACGCTCGAGGGGTATCCGTCCAGCGTGGCGGCGTTCGCCACCGACATCCCGGCGCTCACCAACTGGGGGACGCCCTACCTGTTCGGTCCCGGCTCGATTCACGTGGCGCACACCGCCAGCGAGCACGTGTCGGTGCGCGAACTCGCCGAGGCGGTCTCTGCCTATGAACGCATCGCACTGGACGCGCTGGCGCACGAAGGACTCTCGGGCTCGTGAGCCTGCGCGGCGCGCCGATGCGGAGGGGTAGGCCGAGTCAATTGATCTGGCACGGAGCGCGCCCCGGGAGCGCGAGGGGGGACGATTTGTGGGATCAGGACGGGCACGACGACCAGAAAAATGATACCTTGCGCGCCGCGTCGGGATTCGCGCACGGCGTGGGGTGGTCCTCGCCCCCGCGCTAGCGGTCCCGCTCGCTCGAACGCTATACTATTGCTCCTGACGCCTGACGAGAGGAACGATGCCGACGCCCGCGCCGAAGATCCGGAAGCAGTACAGCAACACCGAATACCCGAACGTGATCCTGCGCTTCGAGGATGGACACGAGATCCACGTGCCGAAGGGATCGACCAAGTCGTTCGACTGCTATGCGGGCGAGCGCGTGAAGATCCTTGCCAAGTACGATCCAACCTCGACCGAACGCGAGAAGGTCGACACGCTGCGCGCCGAGCAGTTCCCGGACGCCACGGAATGAGGCGAGGGACGGTCGCTTCGGCGCTCGTCCACCTGTTGCTGAATGCTGGCGGCGCCGCGACCCGGGCGCCGTCGGTGGCGTTGGCTCCCGGTGCCCCTCGCTCCCCTCGCGCCCTTCGCGCCCTTCGCGACACTCGTTCGCGGGGAGTGACACGATGATCCGCCTCACCCCCGAGGTGGCCGACGCGTTGCGGCGCGGGACCGGTGTCGTCGCCCTGGAGAGCTCGGTCCTCGCCCAGGGCCTCCCGATTCCCGCCAATCGCGACGCGGCGGAGCGCATGAGCGCTGCGGTGCAGCGCAGTGGCGCGGTTCCGGCGATTGCCGCGGTCGTCGATGGCGTCCCCACGCTCGGCCTGTCGCACGAGGAGCTGGAACGGTTCCTCAGCCGCGAGGGGATCACCAAGGTGTCGTCACGCGACCTGGCGGCCGCCATCGTGCAGCGACGGTGTGGGGCGACCACGGTCGCGGCGACCCTGGCGCTAATGGCACGCAGCGACGTGCGGGTGTTTGCGACTGGCGGGATCGGCGGCGTGCATCGCGCTCCCCCGTTCGACGAGTCGGCCGACCTGGTCGAGCTGGCCCGGTCCCCGCGCATCGTGGTCTGCGCCGGGGCCAAGTCGATCCTTGACCTCCCCGCCACGCTCGAGCGGCTGGAGACGCTTGCGGTCCCGGTCATCGGCTACCGGTGCACCGAGTTCCCGGCGTTCTTCTCGGCGTCCAGTTCGCTCCCGGTCACCGCCACGGCCGATTCGGCGGCGGAGATCGTCGCGATAGAGCGTGCGCACCGCCGCCTGGGGCGAACCGAGGCGCTGCTGGTAGTGCAGCCCCCGCCGGCTCATGCAGCCATGGCCGCGGGCGAGATCGAGGCGGTATTGGTCGAAGCGCTGCGTGCGGCGGACTCAGAGCGGATTCGCGGCGCGGCCATGACGCCGTTTCTGCTGGCCTGGATCGAGCGGGCCACCGGCGGGCGTTCGCGCGCTGCCAACCTCGCCCTGCTCGAGTCCAATGCGGTGCTGGCCGGCGACATCGCGGTCGCCCTCGCCAGTGATCGGGGAGCTCCCGTGCCGTCGGCGCACCCCCGTGCGTCCTGACATGACGGGGCGGCGAGGCGCTGCGACTTGCGAGTCGCTACTTTTCAACGGCGCACAACGCGCGCCGACATCACCACGCTGTACGTTCTGCGAACGAGAGTATTGAACCACACGCGTTCGGAATGGTACAATAGGCCAGCACGCTCGAAGCGGAGGAAGTTCGAGAGATGCCGACTCCATTCCTGAGTTCTGAGGAGTACGATGAGCGCGCCCATCAGCTCTACAACGAGGGGCAGTACGATGAGGCGCTCGATACCCTTCGCGAGGGGCTCGCGCTCTATCCGCACGCGGTAGAGCTGCAGGTCGGCGTCGGCTATGCCCGTCTTGCCCGCGAGGAGTTTGCCTGGGCGCGCCGCAGCTTCGACGAAGCACTCGTGCTCGATCCGGAGCATGAGGACGCGCTGGCTGGGCTGGGCGAGGTGCTGCTGAAGCTCGGTCTCGAAGACGCCGCCCGGAAGTCCTTCCACACGACGCTCGCGTTAGGGTACGAGGACGACCTCGAGCTGATGCTCCAGATCGGGCGGGCCCTGTTTCGTGAGGGATTGATCGAGGACGCCAAGGAATATTTCGAGGTGGCGGTGCGCCAGGCCCCCGACTCGGCCGAGAGCGTGGCCCTGGTCGGCTATTGCCAGCATCGACTTGGCGACGACGAGGGAGCAATCACCACGCTTCGCCGGTCGTTGCAGCTCGACGCCGACCATGCCGAGGCGCGCATCTATCTCGGCAACATCCTCTACGATCGGGGAGAGTACGAGGCGGCGTTGTACCACCTCGACCGCTCCAGTCCTGACGACCACTGGGACGAGCTTGGGATCTGGCGGTTGATGGAGCTGAAGAAGTCCGTGCACCGCCTGCCCGACGACGATCCGGAGATCAGGAAGTGGGAGGATCGGCTTGCGGAACTGGCCGGCGAACCGGACGACATCGACGAGATGCTCGCCGAGATCGAGCAGCGGGCGATGGAGCAGGAGCAGAACGACGTGAAGCAACTCGAGTTGTTCGGGTCGATGCTGAGCGAGTTGGCCGAACGGAAGAAGGAAGCGCGCGCGCACCGCATCATGCTGCGCGACGGCCGGGCGTTCGACGGCAGCTGGGACGACATCGTGCGCCAGATGCGCGACGGCAACGTGACGTTCACGGGCCGCTCCATCCAGGACTACATGTTGAACGAGGCACGCCGTGGCTTCTCCCTCACCGGCATCGTCATCCCGACCGGTGATGCGGAAGCGTTCATCCGTGGCAGCGCCGACGCCGGGCTCCTGCGGATCCTCACATAGCGGGGAAGCATGGCAAGCGATGCACAGCGAGCAGCGCGGGCGGCGTTCGACGCGGCCCGCTCGTCGTTTGGGCGCCTGACGAGTGGCGGTGATCCGCACGACGTCGCCGCGGCGCTCGTCGAGGCGTGGGGTGCCACCGAGCACGCACTGTGCGCCCTGGCCGGGACCGGCGTCCTGAGCGGCGTCGCGGTCGTGCGCGAACTGCGACAGCGCAGCCTGCTCGGGCTCGACGACGCGCACGCGTTCGTGGACTTCCACGCGGCCGCGGAGCGGGCGCGCGAGCCCGGCTATTCGCCGACCACGGCCGACCTCGACTCGGCGCGGACGGGGGAGGAACGCATGGATCGCGTGCTCGCCCGCGACCTCGGGGCGACGGACCCGCAGGCCGCGCCCTATTCGGGACCGATCTCCCCTCCCCGGACGCCGGTGCACGCCGCCGACGCGGCCACGGCGCCGCCGCTGCACATCCCCACGCCCGCCAGGAACAACCGGCTGGCCGTGCTCGTGGTCGCGGTGGCGTGCCTCGCCGTGGTCGCGGCGAGCGTGTATTACCTGCGGCTCTTCTCGGGAGAGCCCGATGCGCTGCGCACCGGACGGGCCGCATTTGCGGCTGGCGACAGGCTCACCGCACGCAACGCCTTCAGCGCCGCCGCGGGGGCCAACCCCTCGCTCGCCGAGCCGCACATCTACCTCGGGCGCATTGCCCGCGAGGACGGCAACCTGCCGGCGGCCAGCGCCGAGCTGCGGCGCGCCGTGGAACTGGAGCCCGACAATTTCCTGGCGCATCGTGAGCTCGCGGCCTACCTGCTGGTGACCGGACAACCCGACCTCGCCCGCTCGTTCTATCAGCGCGCGATCGAGCTCAACCCGAGTGACAAGGTGGCGCTCGGGTACATGGCGTGCGCCCTCCTGCGTCTGGGGCGCCCCGACCTCGCCGACCGCTTCTTCCAGCGCGCCGGTCCCGGAGATTGGCTGGCCTGCCAGTCCGCCCCGCTCGTGGCCCCCTCCGGCGCGCAGTCGCTGCCCGCCGCACCGCCGCGCTGACGCACGCCGCTGCACTCGAACGCCGCGCGGCGCGCCTGCGTGACTCACACGCGACGCGCCGCTCTCGCTACCTCCTGCCCCCCGACTGATGCTGCGTTCGCTCGATCCCGCCCGGGTACACCGCACCGTCCTTGCCAACGGACTCACGGTCCTCATCCACGAGGATCATTCCGCCCCGGTGGCGGCGGTCGTGACGTACGTGAAGGCGGGCTATTTCGACGAGCCGGACGACGTGGTCGGGATCGCGCACGTGCTGGAGCACATGTACTTCAAGGGGACGCCGACGCGCGGCGTCGGGGAGATCGCGCGCCAAACCAAGGCCAGCGGTGGCTACCTCAACGCGGCCACCATTTACGACCATACGTCGTACTACGCGGTCCTGCCGATCGAGGGGTTCGATGAGGGACTGGCCATCCAGGCCGACGCATACGCCAACTCCCTCATCGACGCCGATGAACTGCGCCGCGAACTCGAGGTCATCATCGAGGAGGCCAAGCGCAAGGCGGACAGCGCCGGCGCGGTGACCACCGAGACGCTGTTCGAACTGCTCCACGACCGGCATCGCATCCGTCGCTGGCGCATCGGGCTCGAGGCACCGCTGCGGGCGCTGCGTCGCGACCAGCTGGTGCAGTTCTACCGGAACTTCTACCGTCCGTCGAACACGGTGCTCGTCGTAGCCGGCGACGTCGCGCCCGATGCCGCACTCGAGCGCATTCGCACGTTGTACGGCACGCTGCCCGGCGGCGTCGCCGAGCGGACACCGGGCGACCAGGAGATCGGCGCACCGGGGCGACGCTACCGGGAGCGTGCCGGCGATATCGCCGAGACGCAGGTTGCCCTCGGCTGGCGCACCCCGGGGATGCGGCATCCGGACACCCCGCTGCTCGACCTTGCCGCCGCTGTACTCTCGTCCGGCCGCGCCTCGCGATTGTACCGGGCCGTGCGCGATCGCGGACTGGCCTCGAGCGTGGCGGCCTACAACTACACGCCGACGGACCTCGGCATCTTCGTCCTGCATGTCGACGGGCCGGCCGAGCGCGCCATCGACGCGACGCGGGCCGTGTGGAGTGAATGGCGCGCGCTGCGCGAGACGGGGATCGACGAGGGAGAGTTGCTGCGCGCCAAGCGCCTGTTCGAGTCCCGGTGGCTGCGGCGACTGGAGACGATGGAGGGGCAGGCCAACTTCCTCGCCGAGTGGGAGGCGTTAGGCGACTGGCGCGAGGGCGACGTGTATGCGGCCCGCGTGCTGGCGGCGACACCCGGCGAGGTCACCGACGCGGTGCGCCGGCACCTCGAACCCGACCAGGTGTCGCTCATGGTCTACCGACCGCAGTCGGCCCCGCCATTCGCCGACGGTGTGGAGTCGGCGTTCGCCGCGCTCGATGCGGTCCCCGACTCGACGCTGGCCCCGATCGACGTCCCCGCCGCGCCAGACGCCCCGCGCGTGACGACCGCGCTCGTCCCCGAACGCACCCACGGCAGCATCACCGTCTTCCGCACGCCGCGCGGCGTTCCGATCCTCGTCAGGCGCAAGCCCGGGGCGCCGATCGTGCACCTGGGCCTGTATGCCCGCGGCGGCACGACGAACGAGACGGCGGAGCGGGCGGGACTCGCGACGCTGCTCGCCCGGACGTCGCTCAAGGGGACCGCACGCCGCACGGCTGACCTGGTCGCCCTCGAGACGGAGCTGCTCGGCGGAAGCATCTCGCCCGCCGTCACCAGCGACGGGCTGGGGTGGACGCTCTCGGTCACCGCGGCCCGGCTGGCGGCGGGGATCGACCTGCTGGCCGACGTGGTGCTCGACCCCACGGTCCCGACAGCCGCCTTCGAGACCGAGCGCGGCGTGGCGCTCTCGCAGTTGGCCCAGTTGCGAGACGACATGATGCGCTACCCGATCCGGCTCGCCACCGAGGCCGCGTTCGGTGCGCATGCGTATGGGCGCGGGACCCTCGGGTCCGAATCGACGCTGCGCGCCGTCACCGCCGACGATGCCCGGGCGTGGCACGCGCGGTACGTGCGGCGGTCACCCTGCGTGCTGGCGGTGGTGGGCGACGTGGACCCGCAGGTGGTGGCCCGGCAGCTGACGGCGGCGTTCGACCGTCTCGAGTTCAGTGCCCCGGGCGTCGCCGTGCCGCCGCCGTGGCCGGACGCGGTCGTGCAGCGTGCCGAATCGCGGGACAAGGCGCAGACCGGGCTGGCCATCGCCTTTCCCGGCCCCTCGAGAGCGGACGGCGCGCGCATCGCCGCGCACCTGATTGCCGGAGTGGCCAGCGGTCTTGGTGGACGCTTCTTCGACCAGCTGCGAGACAAGCAGTCGCTTGCCTACACGGTGCAATGCTCGTCCAGCGATCGACTCGCTGCGGGGATGTTCCTCTCCTACATCGCCACGTCGCCCGAGAAGGAGGACCTGGCCCGCGACGGCCTCCTGCGCGAGTTTGCCCGCCTGCGCGACGACGTCGTGTCGGACGAGGAGCTGCGTCGCGCCCGCACCTACGCGTTGGGAACGCACGCGATCAGCCAGCAGTCAGGCGGGAACGTCCTGTCGGAGCTGGTCGATGCCTGGCTGTACGGGAGCGGTATCGACGAACTCGATCACTTTGCCGATCGGCTGCACGCCGTGACGCCGCGGGCCATGCGCGAGCTGGCGCGGCTGCACTTCGACCCCGAGCGACGGGTCGAGGGGATCGTGCGCGGGCGGCCGGCCGACGCACTGCCGGGCGGGCGTTAGGCGAACCAGGGGCGGCGCGTCGGTGACGCCCGCCCCGTCGCGCGCCTGTCCGCACCGCCGCCGCGCTACGATGCGGGGGGGTGGACGATCTTCCCCATGAAGAGGATCGTCCCGCTCAATCGCTCGCGGATCGCGAAGACGAACGGGCGGTCCACGCGCACCGTCGTGCGCAGCGGCAGCGAAACGACCTCAATGCCGACCGCGGTGACGGCCGCCGCTTCAGTTCCGACTTCGTGTACGTCGACGAACGTCTTCTGCTTCACGAAGCTGATGTACAGCTCGCGCCCTGCCGAGGGTGACAGCCGGGTGAAGTCGGCCTCGCGCGGTACGAAGGCGCGCTGCATTCCCAGGGCACGCAGGGGATCGTTGAGCGTCGCTTCCCACGCGAGCGAGAAGCGCGGCATGAAGAGCTCGACCTCGCCGCTCGTCAGCGACGACATGGCCGCGTTCCAGGCGCCCTCGGTCAGCGACGCCACGAGGGCGTTCACCGACTCACCGGGTCGCGGGAGGACGATCGACATCACAAAGGCGTCGCCGCCGTAGCCCAGCTCCACCACGGTCCGTCCATCGGACGTCCCGGCGCGCGCTGAGGATGTGCGGCGCATCATCGGGACACTCACGGTGCTTCCCGACTCCAGGGTAAACGGGGCACTCGCCGTCTTGCTGCGGTCAAACGCGGTGCGCCAATCTCCCTTGAAGTAGATCGCGTTGACGAGCAGCATCACCAGATCGGGCGGGAGCGATTCGACGATCGTGGCGATCTTGTCGTTGGTACCGGTCTTTACCCACCCGTTGATCGTGGTGACCGCCGACGGGGCGCCGAAGTCGAGGCCCGCCGACGTGGCGTCGAAGTACTGCTTCGCCTCGGCAAGGAAGACGGGCGCGATCTGGGGGGCGAACGACTGCGCATACCAGATGGAGTTGGCGATGCGGAAGTCGACGTTGGAGTCGAGTCCGCGCAGCAGCGCGATGAGGGCGCGGTACGACTCGATGATCGTGGCCCGCGGCAGCGTCCCGAAGCCCAGCGCGGTGCGCATCTCGTCGAACGTGCCCCCCTCCGCGCCGTTGAGCGTCATGCCTAACGCCATGGACGCCGAAAGCGGCGAGATGAAGACGTTCTCGGCCGCGCGTGTGTCGTTCACCCGGGCGAGCAGCGCCGGCGCAAAGCTGCTGGAGGCAGAAACCAGCGCCTGCTCACCGGCGGACAGCGTGCGCGGGAGCGCCGTGATGATCGGAGGGGCGCCGCCGACCGGCGACGAGGGCGAAGAGTCACAGGCGGTGACCAGCAAGGCGGCCGCCACCGGCCACAGACAGTGCATGCGCATCACGTCCTCCTCTCAACCGGATGGTGTCGGGAACCGTCAGGGATGGAGACACCGATTGCACGCCCGTCCCCCGATGCGTGTGAGGAATGGTGCCGGCAGCGTGACCAGCCGAGCACGGTTCGTGTCACGGCGAGGCGCCCGATCGCTTGGCGGCCTGGCCCCGACGGAGCCCGCTAGCGCGACGCCTGTTCGGGATAGCCGAGCGCGTTGTTGAGCCAACGGACCAGCGGACGCAGCGTGATGAACGCCTTTTCCACGCGCGCGGGGAGCGACAGTGAACTGGCGTCCGCGTCGCTCAGCGGCGTCGACACGGTGAAGGACACGTGCCGAAGCAGCTCGGCATGCGGATGGTCGCGATCGTAGCCACGCGGCGTGCGCGAGAGCTTCCCCTCCTCGCTGAGTGCGGAAAAATTCAAGGACAGGCCGCGCGACTTGAGCAGCTTCTGCAGTTCGTCGCCCTGCTCGGCGATGCGGTCACGGATCGCGACGAGCGACGGGCGCGGCGGCATCCAGATCCCGCCGGCGACCATTGAGGCGCCGGGCTCGAGATGGAAGTAGTACCCGGCCCCCGCCCCGTGCGTCTCCGCCCCGACGCCGTGTCCGGCGCGTACGTGCGTGAACCAGCATGACACGTGCGTCTTGTACGGGGACTTGTCCTTGGAGAAGCGCGTGTCGCGATAGATGCGGAAGATGGAGCGCTTGGGGGTGCCGTGTATCTCGGGCGCGACGCGCGCCAGGCGGACGTCCATCTCCTCGACGAACAGGCGCAGCGGGTGCAGGAGCAGTTCGTCAAACTGTTCCTTGCGCGCCTTGAACCACTCGCGGTCGTTGTGCCGCTTGAGCTGCCGCAGGAACGTGAGCGCGGCGGGGGTGAAGCGGGAGAATTCGTTCATCGTCCCTCGGCGGTTTCATCGATGGCGGCGCGTGCGCGGGTCACCGTGGCGACCACGGGGCGGAGTCGTCCGCCGGGGTCGCGCAGCCCGACCGATGCCTCGTAGTCGGAGGCCCCCTCGATCACCACCCCGCGGACCTTGGCCTGGCGCGTCGCCCAGGTCAGCACGCCCCAGATGGCGCGCTGCTGGTTGGCCTCACCGAAGGTGCGCGGGTATGCGCGGGCGCTCCAGATCCACTGTCCCTTGCGCGACGACCGCATCCACCGTTCCGCCAGCCGCAAACGGTCGGCGAGCGACGTGCCGCCGCCGAACGAGGGCGCCAGCGAGAAGCCGAGCAGGTCGATGCCACGCGTGCGCTCCCCCCAGGCATAGAGGGCGGAGTCGTCTGGCGTGAAGCTCGATACGGCGACCCCCACGCGGGTGCGCGGGCGTAGCGCGTGCGCCCGCCGGGCCGACGAGTCGAGGTACGCGTGCCACCAGGCGGCCGGGACGTTGCCGAGCGCGCGTCGCCCCGCATCCATGGGATCGAGCGCCGGAACCAGCACGTCGGGGCGCAGGCGCCGCACGATCCGGTCGATCAGCGCGACCCGTCGATCCAGGTAGCCCGACGGGTCGCGCTGGTACTTCGAGGCGTCGTCCCGATCGTAGCCGAGCGTGACGAGCAGCTGGACCGAGTCACGGCGGATGATGTCCAGCGACGCCTCGAGCGAGTCCAGGGCCAGCGCGTGCGCCCCCGATGGCTGCAGCAGCACGCTCACCACGCGCACCCCGATGCTGTCGGCCAGCGCAAGGTCCCGGCTCAAGGGGAGCGGTGCGGGTGCTCCGTCCAACGAGGGGAAGATCCGCAGGCCGATGGCAAAATCTCCACGCGGTCGCTCCTGCAGGCGTTCGCTTCCAAAGGTTGAGAACGACTGGGCCGCGTACACCGCGCGTGGATACTCGGTCACGACCAGCACCACGGCGGCCGTGGCGGTCACGGCGATCAGTGCGCGCACGGTCCGGCTGATGCGCCAGACGGCCGGGTAGGCGGGCGACAGGAACGGGAGCAGCACCAACCATGGCGACCAGAGCGCCTCGCGACCGAACAGGACCCCGAGAGCGCCAGCCTGCGCCACGGCGGCGCCGACCAGGGGGGCCGGGAGCTGGTCCATCCAGCGGCTCGCATAGCTCGACACGGCGGCAACGAACACCACGCAGTTGTACACGAAGATCGGGACGGCGAGCAGCGACGTCACGTAGCGCCGGAACAGGGCGTAGCCGCTCTGCACGACATAGCACAGCAGCACCAGCGGCCAGATCCAGGCCACGAGGAAGATCACGCGTCCGGTCGGCGTCGTGCCGGCGGCCAGCACGATGAGCGCGGCCGGGACGACGAACAACCCGCAGATGGACGTGAAGGCGAGGAAGAGGGGCGACTGCCGCCGAGCCCGGGAGATCTGGGACGACAGCAGCACGTTCCAGAGCAGGATGGCGACCGACACGACGATCCACCCGATCCGCAGCTCGTCTCCCGCAGACACCATCATGACGCCCGCCTCGCATCGAGAACAGGCCGCATGATGGAGCAGCGCGCACTTCGTGGGGGAATCGGCATCCGTCGGTGAGGAGGAAGCGGCGTGCGCCGTCGTGCGCCGTCGTGCGGGGACAGCCGCCTGCCGCAATCTCCCATCGTGGCGCGGTGAAACACAAGGAATCGCCGACGGGCCGACATGCCACCGGCGGAGGGTGGCGGCATCGGTGCTCGGCCATCCCCGTGACGCTGCACGAGAATTAGCTTGCCCGCATGGACCGCCGGCCGCTGCTCTTCCTGCCCAGTCTCATTTCGCTTACGCGGCTCGGGATGGCGGCGGCCTTCGCGATGCTCCCGTCGCCGGCGACGCGCATCATGCTCGTGCTGGCGGCCTCGCTCACCGACTTCCTCGACGGCTGGCTCGCCCGACGGGCCAATCTCGCGACCAAGTGGGGGGCCCTGATCGACCCCATCGCCGACCGCATGTTCGTCTTCACCGCGGTCTGCGTCTTTCTCTTCGAAGGGGCGATCACGACGACGCAGTATTTCCTGCTGATCTCGCGCGATCTCATGACGGCGGTCGGCTTCCTGGTGGCGCGTGTGGTCCCGACGCTTCGCCCGATCACGTTTCGCGCCCGGATGTCCGGCAAGATCGTCACGACGCTGCAGCTGGCGGTGTTGATCGCGATCCTCATGCGCCCGGAACTCGTCCACCCCCTCGTCCTGCTGGTGGGGGCGACGTCGGCATGGGCGATCGTCGACTACACGCTGATGCTCTGGCGGGAGCGCGCGCGCACGCCCGCATGAACCGGGGCCGTCGGGTCATCGCGCTCCTTCGTGCGCCTGGCGGGGCGCTCCTCTGCGCGCTCGGCGTACTCGGCGCTGCCCGATCGATCGCGGCACAGGCCCCGTCCGGCGCGCAGGTGGAGGCGCGCGCGGAATACACCGGCGCGCGCACGTCGTCCCTGCAGGTGGGCGCGGGGCTCACCTTGCCGGCCGGGCGCTACATCCGGCTCGGAACGGTCGTGACCGGAGGAGTGGCGACGCACGGCGGTGACGCAGGAGGAGCCGCGCGCGCCGACTTGCTGGCGCGTTTCCTCCTCGATCCGTTCCGCGAGTCGCCCGTCGGCGTGTACGGCATTGGTGGCGTGAGCGCGCTGTACGATGGCTTCGAGGAGACGCGACCGCGCATCCTGCTCGGCGTCGGTGTCGAAACGCGGCCACGAGGTCGGCGTGTGCTCGCCGCCGAAGTCGCACTCGGCGGCGGCGTGCGCATCGCCATCGTCCTTCGCCGCGCACGACGCTCCGGTCGATAATCCGTACGGTAGCCGGTAGCGCATGACGCGTGGCCGCCGACCCGACAGCAAAAACCCCCTCGAGAATGAGGGGGTTGATCGTCCTACGCTGCGGTCGTGGCTTCGCTGGCGGTGTTCTGCTTCGGCGGCTGCACGAACCGCTCACCAAGCAGGCGGATCTGCTTCAGCTGATCGGCCGTAAGTTCGTGATATCGGTCGGACAGGTACTTCATCGTGTCATCAAACCACTCGCCCTGATGGTCGAGCTCGGAGCCAATGACGCCACAGCGCATGACGTGCTGGAACAGCTCGTCGCGCGCCTCATCAAACGGCGTCGGGAGCGTGGGCGGGGTGTGACGGCGAACGGGTCTTTTAGCCATGTCCTCGGGTTGGAAGGTAAGCGTTCAAGATCTAAACCTAATCGATCAGGGCCTTCTCCCAAAGCTACGCACGAGATTCGCGGAACGTTCTCCGGCACGAGCCCCTCGGGAGAACTGTGACAGGAGCGTTGCCAGCTCCGCCGGCGCCTCCTCCGGTACCAGCCGACCCACCTCCTCCACGTGCTGGTAGCGCCCCCGGGGCACCCCGTCCGCGTACGCCTCGGCCGCCGCTTTCGTGCACCAGCGGTCGCGCGTCCCACGCACCACCAAGGTCTCCTGCGTCACGCGCCCCACGTCCAGGTCGTCGAGGTCGTCTTCCTCCAGCGCGCCCGCCAGGGCCAGCAGGTGGTTGGCCCCCTCGCGGCCGAGGTACGGCGCCAGATATCGCCCGACCAGCACCGGCGGCATGTGGTCGGGAAACGCGACCGAATCCTCCAGGAACGGGGTCAGGAGCGAAGAGGCCCCGAAGAGACCGCGAGACAGCCTGAGGGCGTATCGCGCCGTTTCCCGTTGGAGTTCGCGAATCGCTGGCCCAGGGATTTCGGCGAGGGGCGGCGTGCCGATGAGCGCGAGTTTCGAGACGCGCTCAGGGCGATCGACCGCGAGACGCAGCGCTACCGCTCCACCGACGTCCATGCCCACGAGGACAACCGAGGAAAGCTGCAGCGCGGTCAGGGCGCGATCGAGGAAGTCGGCCTGGGCACGCACGCCGAAGTCGGCGTCGAACGGGCGGTCGGACTCCCCGTATCCGAACAGGTCGATGGCGAACGCTGTCGCCTGGCGCACCGCGAGCATCGGTCCGACGTGACGCCAAAGGAACGCCGAAGTCCCGAACCCATGGAGCAGGACGACCGGCGTTCCGCCATAGCCGAATCGCTCAACGTGCATCGTCCCGGGTCCTACCGGGACGCGAAAGATGTCGGGATCGGACGGGACGCTCACGTGAGGTGACGACTCCCCGAAAAATCGTGGTCAGCGCTGCAGCCGAAGCGGCTCCAGGCGCCGAGCGCAATGTACACAGCCCTCAGCCACACCGCGTAACGACGAGGTTCCTACTCCCTTCGGTACGCCCCAGGCCGTAAACTTCCTGTTCGCTCTCGCCGCGCTTCGCGAGGGCAACCAATGCAGCTGACGCAGGAGCGGTCACGAGCGGGCAACTTCGGCGGATCGCTGCCCAGGCGAGAGAAACGACAGAGGAGAAATGGCCAAGCAATCCAGGGATGCCGGAAAAGGACGTGGACCCAACGTGGTGAAGAAGAGCGCGAAGGGGAGTCAGGGGCGCTTTTACGCCATCCTGGGGCTGGTGGCCGCAGCGCTGGCCGTCTTCATCATCTATCAGGTCTCCAAGCCGAAGGCTCCGGACAGCGTCGCCGTCGATCCGTCCATCCCCCTGCCGAAGGCCGAAGGGTACCTGCTGGGCAAGGCAGACGCCCCGGTGCAGGTGATCGCGTTCGCCGACTTTGAATGTCCGGCGTGTGGTCAGTTCTACGTGCTCACCGAACCGGACGTCAAGCAGCGCCTCGTGGAAACGGGCGAGATCTCGTACCGCTTCATCGACTTCCCGCTGCCCGGACATCGCAACACCTGGCCCGCGTCGCACGCGGCGGCATGCGCCAATGAACAGGGGAAGTTCTGGCCGATGCACGACATGATCTTCCAGGGGCAGGACCAATGGAACGGCGAAGCCACCAGCCGCCCCAAGGGAGTCTTCGAGGGCTACGCCACATCGATCGGGCTCGATGTCCCCAAGTGGGAGCAGTGCTACGATGAGCAGCGCTACCTCCGGAACATCCAGGCCCATCGCGCCGAGGCCGAGCGCCGCATGGTGGGCTCGACGCCGTCGTTCATCATCGGCAATCGACTCGTCGCCGGGAGCATCTCGTTCGACAAGTTCAAGGCGTATGTCGACAGCGCGAAGGCCGAACTTCCCGCGCCGCCGGCCGCGTCCGCCGTACCGCCCGCGCAGGACTGACGGCGGTCATCCCGCTCAGCCGCGATCGACGAACCGACGCTTGAGGTCGATGCGTTCGAGCGACGGTTCGGCGTCTGCGCGCTGGTAGACTTCCGAACGCAGCCACTCGATCTCGGCGGCGCGCTGGTCCTCTGTCACATCGCGCCACCAGACGGACTGCGCGGAGTTCCACCGATAGCCGCGGCCCTTGAGCAGGTCTTTCTGTTCGAACGGGGCCCGGGTTGCCTCGAAGTGCCACAACGGCCGCCGCGCCGTCTCCAGCAGGAGCCGCATGGGGAGGTCGCCCGAGGCGAGCGCGGTCGCCAGCAGGTGAATGCCGGCGTAGCAATCCTCGTCGGCGCGATGCGCTTCGTAAAAGGTGCGGGCGTGCTTGTAGAGCAGGAACTCGAGCTTCGGCGAATCGATCCCGAGGTCCCCCCACGGGACGTCGGCCATGGAGCAGGCCCAGTGCCGCTCGGCGAACGGTGGCAGCCGTCGTTCGACGAAGTTGCGGTCGAACGCGGCATTGTGGGCGATCACGAGGACCGCGCGGCCGAGCGCGTCTAGAATCGCCACCTCGTCCAGCCGGGTGCCGGCAACCATTGCGTCCGTGATTCCCGTCTTCTGGACGATGAACGGGGGAATCGGGCGTCCCGGATCCTCGTAGCAGGTGATCGCCGGGAGCACACGGTGAATCCGCCCCGTGGTGGGGGCGAACTCGAAGGGGACGCCGCAGAACTGGATGATCGCGTCGTTCCGGGCGTCGAGCCCGGTTGTCTCGACATCGACGAAAAGCGCGAGCTTGACCGGTTCGTCGTCGGCCTCGGCGTAGCGCTCGAGTCGCGGGAGGCGACGCAGGACGAGGTAGTCCGGGGACTGGTCGAGCAGGGCGGCGGCGGCAGCTGCAGCCTTGGCAGGGTCAGCGCGCATGCACGGCGCCTCGAGGCGAGCGGAGCGTCATGGGGCCAATCTATTGCGCCAGGTCCCGCGTGCCATGCGCGGGTTGCCATGCGCGGGTTGCCATGTCCATTCGGCGAGGTAAGGGATCGTCGGGCGTAGGCTAGGGAGAAATCGATGTTGCAGCATCTGGCGCAAAGGCGGATTCTAATGCCAGCATTGGTTCTCACCCGCGCGACTGGAGGTCGCCATGCCTGTTACGTTCGCCCCGATCACCGACGAAGTGCTGGCCGGAGTGCGCCAGGGAGACGAGGGTGCGCTCGAACGGCTGTTTCGGGAACACTATATCGCGCTGCGCGACGAGGCGACGTCGACGTTCGATGACGCGTCGTCGGCATCGAAGGTGGTCGAGACGGCGATGCTGCGCGCGTGGGACCGGCGTGGGGACTTCCAGAACCCCGCCGAGTTGGAGGCGTTCCTGCACAGCGCCGTGCACGAGGGGGCCATTCGCGAGAAGTCGCGCAAGGCGAGCGTGCACCGACTGGAGTCGCACGAAGCCGTCCCGCACGTGGCGCGCAAGCACGAGACGGCGACCGTGACGGTCGACGACGCCTGGGGCCACGTGCACGCCATTTTGCACGCTCCGCCCCCAACGCCAGGACACGCCAAGCAGCTGCAAGCCGCCTCGCGCCACGCCGCCGCCGAACACATGGCGTCGGTAGGCAAGCATCGCTCGATCTGGGTGTCGCTCGCCTACGGCGCGGCGATCATCGCGGTCGTGGGGGGCATCCTGTTCGGGATCTTCCGCGAGACGCCCGAGGCCAAGGTGGCGCGCTTCCTCAAGTCGAGCGATTCCCGGGACATCATCACGAAGTTCGGACAGACCGGCAACGTGACGCTGGACGACGGGACCATCGTGACGATCGGCGCCGACTCGCGGCTGCTCATCCCGCCGGGGTATCCGGCGTCGGTGCGCGCCGTGCGGATGACCGGCACCGGGTCGTTTGAGGTGACGCCGGCCGGCGAGGTCCCGTTCGAGGTGCGGCTCGGTGATGCGGCGGTGGTGGCGACGGGGACGCGTTTTTCCGTGAACTTCGACACGGCAACGAGTGCGGCGCTCGTGCGCGTGGACGAGGGGACGGTGAATGTGCGGGCGGGAGAGACCACCCGGCCCCTGGCGGCCGGGCAGTCGCTGACGGTGGACGCCAAGGGGGTCATTTCCGAGCCGTCACAGGCGGCGGTCGACGAGGCGCTTGGATGGACGAACGGGCGGCTCGTCATCGTCGATCGCACATTGCGCGAGGCGCTCGAACAGACCCGCCGCTGGTACGCCATCGCCCTGATCCCATCGGACATGTCGCTGATGGAGCGCAAGGTCTCGGTGAACGCACCGCTCGACTCGTCCACGGTCATGATCGCCGACCTCGAGCGCTCGGGGAGCATGAAGTTCGGCTGGGAGGACAAGACCATGGTGCTGTACGACGTGGCGAAGGCACCGAAGGGGAAGTAGTAGGGAGCGCTCCGAGGCGTCCATGGGCGACGCGCCGAACCGGCGTCGCCGGGGCGCTGCTACGGTGGTGTTGACTCCGCAACGCGACCGACCTGCCTGATCATGCCGCTGAAGATGAGGGCGTGGAGCGGGACCATGGCGTACCAGTAGAGCCATCCGAACAGTCCCCGGGGGGCGAAGAGGGCCGTCTGGGTGAGCAGCGAGGTGCCGGCATCGTGCGGGACGACCGAGAACTCGAGCCACGCTCGGCCCGGCACCTTCATCTCTGCCCGGAGGCGCAGCAGCTCGCCGTCCTTCACCTGCTCGACGCGCCAGAAGTCCACCGCGTCGCCGGCGCGAACCTCGACGGGATGTCGGCGCCCGCGGCGCATCCCCACGCCACCAATCATGCGGTCGGCGACGCCGCGCAGCTGCCACGCCCAGTTCATGGTCAGCCACCCGCGGTCTCCGCCTAACGAGGTGAAGGCGAGGAACACCTGCCGCGGCGTTGCCTGCACCACGCGCTGCCGCTGCTCGATTTCCATCCCCTCTCGCGAGGTGAGCACCACCGGTACCACATCGAGTGCCGACGTGGACAGGGCGTCGCTCCAGCTGGTCTCGACCTCGGAGGCGTCGAGCTGCCGAAGCGCCAGTCGCACCGAATCCTCGTAGGTCAGCAGCGCCATGCCTGGGAAGATCCGGCGCGCGGCGTCGCTGCGCATCACGACCTCGTTGCGCAGTCCCTCGATCAGCGCACGGGCAATCGTGCGCGGGACCGGCGTGACGAGGTGTACCCAGCCGGCCGAGTAGCGCGGTGTCAGGAACGGAACCGGAATGACGCGGCGCGTCAGCCCACGCACCTTGGCGTAGCCGGTCATCATCTCGGCGTATGAGACGACGTCGGCACCGCCAATCTCGATGACCTGTCCCGTGCTCGCAGGAGTGGAGAGGGCCGCAACCAGGTACTGCAGCACGTCGCGCGTCGAGATCGGCTGCACGCGCGTGAAAACCCAACGTGGGCAGATCAGGATCGGGACGCGCTCGGTCAGGTACCGGACGATCTCGAAGGAGAGGCTTCCCGACCCGACAATCACGGCCGCCCGGAACTCGGTGACCGGGACGCCCGCCTCGCGCAACGCGTGCCCCGTGTCCTGCCGGGAGCGCAAGTGCTCGGAGAGGTCGCCCTCCGGATCGCCAAGCCCGCCGAGGTAGATGATGCGCCGGCCGCCCGCCGTGCGCATCGCGGTCGAGAAGTTGCGCGCCCCCCGCAGGTCACGCTCGTGAAACTCCCGCCCCCCCGCCATGCTGTGCACGAAGTAGTAGGCGGCATCAACGCCGGCTACCGCCGCCTCGAGCGACGCCGGATCCAGGACGTCTCCTGTGCACACCTCCACCTCGTTGCGCCAGCGACGCCCCTCCAACCGCGAGGGATCGCGCACCATGCAGCGTACGCGGTACCCCGCCGACAACAGGTGCGGGATCAGGCGCCCGCCGATGTACCCGGTCGCGCCCGTGACGAGCACCGTCCCGGTGCCCGCCGTCGGGACGGCGGCGCGTGCCACCGTTGGTCCCTCGGTCATGGACCGCTCACGCTGCCGCGGGCGACGCGTACGACACGCGACGGCGCGCAGGCAGGGTCGTCAGGCACGGTCGTCGGTGTGTTCGTCAGCTGAGTTCCTTCGCGGTGCGTCAGGCGCGGTCGCGCCTGACGAGCACCTGGCGACCCTTGATGGTCGAGGCGCGCAGCGCCGCCACCACGTCGTCCGCGATCTCCTCGGGCACCTCGACGATCGAGAAACGGTCAGAGATCTGGATCGCACCGATGGCGCGTGAATCGATCCCCGCCTCGTTGGCGATCGCGCCGACGAGGTCTGCCGGTCGCACCTTGGCGGTCCTCCCCGCGCCGATGTACAGGCGCGCGACGTCCCACTCCCCGCCGCGCGACGTGCGCTTCCCGCCGCGGGCGGGGAAGGCGGCTTCGCGGCGTCCGCTGGCCTCGTCGCCACGCTCGCGGGAGGTGCGGCTGCCGGTGACCGCCTCGTCGCGGCTGGCGCGGCGGGCAGGCGTCGAGGCGTCGCGGTCGCGTCGCGCGGGCGCGCCGCGCTCCTGGGGGCGCTCCGATCGTGACTGCGCGTTGCTGCGATTCTCGGCCGTGCGCTCGCGGCGGGTGGGCGCGGCGGGAATCTCCTGCTCCGCGTCCGCCGTCCCCTCGCGCGACTCGATCTGCTTCACCGCCGCCGCGGCGATGTCCATGATGTCGAACTCCTGGGCCAGCGACTCGACGATCGTTCGGAACGCATCCAGTTCGCCGCCGAGGATCGTCTCGCGCAATGAGGCGCGCGTCAACTCCAGGCGCCGGGCGCGCAGGTCGGCGACGGTGGGGACCTGGGCGATCTCGATCTTCTGCTTCGTGAGGAACTCGATGTTGCGCAGCAGGCGGTGCTCGCGCGGCTCGGCGAGGGTGATCGCGACCCCCTCGCGCCCGGCGCGCCCGGTGCGCCCGATCCGGTGCACGTACGACTCGGCGGCCGACGGGACATCGTAGTTGACGACGTGCGAGACGTGCTGCACGTCGAGGCCGCGCGCCGCCACGTCGGTCGCGATCAGCAGGTCCGCCTTGTTGGCGCGGAACTTCTTCATGACGCGGTCGCGCTGCTCCTGCGACAGTCCGCCGTGCAAGGCCTCGGCGCGGTAGCCACGCGCGTTGAGCGTCTCGGTGAGTTCGTCCACCTCGGTTCGCGTGCGGCAGAAGACGATCACCGATGTCGGATGCTCGATGTCGAGCACGCGACCGAGCGCGGCCATCTTGTGTGCGCGCGGCACGATGTAGGCGACCTGACGGACCTTCGCCGCCTCGCCGGCGGCAACCGGCTCACGATCGATCTTGATCGTTTCCGGGTCGCGGAGATGCTTGCCGGCGATCGCCGCGATGCGGGGGGGGAGGGTCGCCGAGAAGAGCGCGGTCTGCCGTTCTTTCGGTGTGGCGACGAGGATGGCCTCGAGGTCCTCGGCGAAGCCCATGTCGAGCATTTCGTCGGCCTCGTCGAGCACGACCGTTCGCACCCCGGCGAGCACGAGCGTGCCGCGACGGATGTGGTCGAGCGCTCGTCCCGGGGTGGCGACGACGACGTCGACCCCGCGCCGGAGGGTGCGGATCTGCGTCTCCATCGAGGCACCGCCGTAGATGGGGATGGCGATGATGCGCATCTCCTTCCCGTAGCGATGCACGGCCTCGGCGACCTGCATGGCGAGTTCGCGCGTGGGAACGAGGATGAGCGCCGACAGACGCTCACGCGCTGGCGCGTCGGGGGCGAGGCGATGGAGGAGGGGGAGGGCGAACGCTGCGGTCTTGCCCGTCCCGGTGGCGGCCTGCGCCAGGACATCGCTCCCGGCAAGGAGGAGGGGGATCGCGGCGCTCTGGATCGGGGTCGGCTCTTCGTAGCCGAGGGCCGTGAGGGCGGCGAGGACCCGGGGGTCGAGCCCGAGTGACGTGAACCCGGCGTCGGCCGGGATATCTGCGACGGCGGAAGCGCCGGAAGTGGAGCGTGGTGTCATGACGGAAGATAGTCGCTTCCGGCGTTATTGACAGATTCTCAGGGCGGTCGTACTTTCACCAATTGCGAGCCGGTGCCGTTTTGGAGGCATTGGGCGTCGTGACCATGGGACCTCGCTCTCGCGGCGGTCCCTTTTTCATCTTCGCGCACCATTCCTGATCGGCTGTCCTGGCAGCCGCTCAAGTTGACCGGGCCGTCCCGCTCGCGGGTTGTCCCGTCGTTTCTCCAAAGAAGTGTCACCTCGCGTCGCGGATGCGACGTCCCCATCGAGTAACCATCAATGATTGAAGTCAAGCTCGACGAAGGCGATCGGTTGGAGTGGGCCCTCAAGGCGTTCAAGAAGAAGGTCCTGAAGTCAGGCATCCTGAAGGAGCTGCGCCGCAAGCGTCACTATGTGAAGCCCAGCGAAGCGCGTCAGCTCAAGTCGGCCGCCGCGCGTCGCCGCGCCCGGCAGAAGCCGCGATCCTCCGAGTAAGAATCTGACGGGAACCGATGGTCCCCCGCGGCGACATTCGCTGCGGGGGAATTTGGTGTTCCCGGGCACGTGAGCATCGCGACGTCGTGCAGCTGACATGTCGAGCCGAAACGTCGCGAACGCACACGCCCCAGCGTGCCCCAGCGTGCCGCGGAACGCTCAGCTGCGCGCGCTGTGGGTCGAGTCGGACAAACGCAATGTCGGGCGCTCGACCGCGGAGTCCTCGAGGGCCTGCTCTCCGTTGTCGACCGAGGCGTCGCGCGCAGGACGCGGGCGCAGGACGCGGCGGGGGACGAGTTCCTCTCCCAGCTCCACCAGGACGCGGGTGGCGACCAGGCTGGCCAGCGGCTCCGGCACGGCCATGACGCGCACATACGTGTCGATCGCCCGGTCGAACGGCATGTCCTCGGACAGGGTGTCGATGAACATGAGGGCGTTGCGCACGTGCGTCTCGATCAGCGACTCCTCGGCTCGCGCCTGCGCCAGACGCATGCGCCGCTCCGCTCCCTCGTCGAGTCGACGCGGAAAGAGCGATTCGGGAAAGATGCGGCGGAGCAGCGAGGCCATGGTCGACGAGTGCAGACGGGGAGTCGGGCTGCGGATACCTGCGACGCGAGATGACGCGTCACTCCCCCGAAGGATAACGCCGCGGGGAACGATCCCGCGAGCGTCCACCGCGTCTCGGGACGCCCCGCGGGCGAGCGACGAGCCCCCCGGCTACCCCTCCTTCGACTCGTATTGGTCCTTCAGGCTGGCCACGACCCCCGGGTCGGCGAGTGTGGTGGTGTCGCCTAACGCACGCCCCTCGGCGATGTCGCGCAGCAGGCGGCGCATGATCTTGCCCGACCGGGTCTTGGGGAGGTCGGCGCTGAACAGGACGTCGTCCGGGCGCGCAATGGCCCCGATCTTCTGCGCGACGAAGTCGCGCAACTCGTCGCGCAGCGCACTGTTGGGGTGAAATCCGGTGCGCAGCGTCACGAAGGCAGCGATGGCCTGGCCCTTCAGGTCGTGCTGCTTTCCCACCACCGCCGCCTCGGCGACCGAGGGGTGCTCCACCAGGGCGCTTTCCACCTCCATCGTGCCGATGCGGTGGCCGGCCACGTTCAGGACGTCGTCCACGCGGCCGAGGATCCAGAAGTACCCGTCGGCGTCGCGCTTCGCGCCGTCGCCCGCGAAGTACAGGTCGGGACGTCCCGGCCACTTCGAGAAGTAGGTGTCGATGAATCGCTGGTCGTCGCCCCAGATCGTCCGCAGCATGGAGGGCCAGGGGCGCGTCAGGGTCAGCAGCCCACCGCCGACCGCGATGGGTTTGCCCGACGCGTCGACCAACTCGGCGAAGTAGCCCGGGAGCGGGTGCGTGGCCGAACCCGGCTTGGTGGCCGTGACCCCCGGCAGTGGTGAAATGACGATCGCGCCGGTCTCGGTCTGCCACCACGTGTCGACGATCGGGCAGCGATTGCCACCGATGTGCTCGCGGTACCACATCCAGGCCTCGGGATTGATCGGCTCGCCGACGCTCCCCAGGAGTCGCAGCCGCGAGAGATCGTGCCGGGCCGGCCACTGCGCCCCCCACTTCATGAACGCACGGATCGCGGTGGGGGCCGTATAGAAGACCGTCACGCCGTGCCGGGCGCACATGTCCCACATCCGGTCCTTGTCCGGCCAGTCGGGCGCTCCCTCGTACATCACGCACGTCGCGCCGTTGGCCAGCGGGCCGTACACGAGGTAGGAGTGTCCGGTTACCCACCCCACATCGGCCGTGCACCAGAAGACATCCTCCTCCTTGAGGTCGAACACCTCGCGGGTCGTGTACGTGACCCCGGTGAGGTAGCCCCCGGTGGTGTGCACGATGCCCTTGGGTTTGCCTGTTGTTCCGGATGTGTAGAGGATGAACAGCACGTCCTCGGCATCCATGGGTTCGGGCGGGCAGTGGGCCGACGCATGCTGCATGAGCCGGTGCCACCAGTGGTCGCGCCCCTCCTGCATTTCCACATAGGCCTCGCCGATCGGCCCGCCGGCGCGGCGCTGCACCACCACGACGTGCTGAACCGAGGGCACCTCGTGCAGCGCCGCGTCGGTGTTGCGCTTGAGTGCGACGATCTGCCCGCGGCGATAGCCACCATCGGCCGTGATGACGACCTTGGCCTGCGCGTCGTTCATGCGGTCGCGTAGCGACTCGGGCGAGAAGCCGCCGAAGACCACGGAGTGCACCGCGCCAATGCGCGCACACGCCAGCATCGCGATGGCCGCCTCGGGAATCATGGGGAGATAGATCCCGACGCGGTCGCCACGTTGCACGCCGAGTTTCTTGAGGACGTTCGCGAACTTCTGGACCTCGATGTAGAGGTCCCAGTATGTCAGCGTGCGCCGGTCGCCCGGTTCGCCCTCGAAGATGATCGCCGCCTTGTTCCGCCGTGCCGAGGCCACATGTCGGTCGACGCAGTTGTGGGCGACGTTGAGCGTCCCTCCCTCGAACCACGACGCCCGGGGAGGATCCCAGCGCAGGACCGTCTTCCACGGGGTGATCCAGTCGAGACGCAACGCTTGCTCGGCCCAGAATGCCTCGAAATCGGCGGCGCCCCTGGCATACAGGTCGGGCGTGCTGGTATGTGCGGCGCGCGAGAAGGCGTCGCTCGGCGGGAAGGTGCGATCCTCGTGCAGCAGAACGTCGATGTCTGACATGAAGTCGAACCGGGTCGGGGAATCGGGCCCGCGAGCGCCCACGTCGAATTCGCGAGCGCCGTCGTGCCTCCCCTCTGGCGCCTGCGAGCGTGGGGAGGACGGCGGTCACGTTCGATTCTGCGAGGTTGCGCGAGGATGTGCAACCAGCGCTCCGGGCACAGGACGCGACGCCTGCGGCAGAGTAGGCGAGGTGCCGCGATTTGCCGAGTGACCTCATCGCGCCTGACAACGCCAGGCGATCGACAAGTCATGCAACTGCAACGGCTTGGTGTAGCGGCCGACGCGCTGGCACGGCCTTCGCCATGCTGGTGCGGTGCCCGGCGGTCGTGGAGGAATGCTCGTCCGCCGACCGGCACGTGTTCGATCCTTCCATCGACCCCCCGTGACATGACAGCCGTTGCCGAAAGCACGAGTCTTCTTGCGCCGTCCCGGTTGGTCGCCGAGACGCGTGTCGATTTCCGTTGCGCCGCGCTCGAGTCGCTCGACCGCGCTGGAGAACACGGTTCCTCACTGCTCGCCATCGACATGACCGGAACGCGAGATGTCGATGCCAGCGGGCTGGGCATCCTCGTGCTCGTGCAGAAACGGGCGCGCGAGCGCGGACTCAAGACACAGCTGCTCAACACGCAGCACAGCGTGCGATCCCTGCTGACACTCACCAAGCTCGAAGGGCTGTTCGAGTTCGCGTGACGAATATTCTCGTGTCGCCCCCACTGCGGGCGGGGTGAGAACGGATCCGCCGGATCGACGCGCCCTCCCTTCGCGGGGGCGCGTCTTTGCGTTTTTGAGGCTTCGGGTGTCCTCAGGGGAGTACATGGACCAGATTCCCATCCTGAGTACATTCATCGCGATTGGCAGGGTCGCCAGCGCGTACTGCGAGACCCAATCCCTTCCTGATGGTCACGATCAAGGATGTTGCCCGCCGCGCGGGTGTGTCGGTCGCTACCGTATCGCGGGTCATGAACAAGAGCGGTCCGGTCAGTCCCGAGGCGGCGGCGCGCATTCTCGAGGCGGCGGCGACGCTGCACTACGTCCCGCACGGTGGCGCGCGGTCGCTGATTACCTCGAAGACCAGCACCATCGGGGTCCTGCTCCCCGACCTGTACGGTGGCTTCTTTTCCGAGATGATTCGCGGCATCGACCAGACGGCGCAGCAGCACGGCTATCACCTGCTGCTGTCCGGCTCGCACAATCAGCGCTCGGAGATGACGGCCGCGATGCGCGCCATGCGGGGACGCACGGATGGGCTGATCGCCATGTCCCCGCACTTCGATGCGGCCACCCTGGTCGAGAACCTGCCGCCGTCCCT
>Ga0138256_10001082_pt1 | contig 29162 bp, 29 predicted proteins | sample KNB2016incub_MG_FD_105486 | JGI IMG/M metagenome (GOLD analysis project Ga0138256, IMG submission 105486) | Active sludge microbial communities from wastewater in Klosterneuburg, Austria - KNB2014incub_MG | ecosystem: Engineered > WWTP > Activated sludge > Unclassified | place: Austria... | reverse complement strand
GACCTCGACAAGAAGCTCATGCGATACATCCGCCAATACAACAAGAACCCCAAACCGCTCAAATGGAAGTTCGCCGATCCGACTCGTCGCATCACAGCCGATTCTTCCGTTTCAGTGGACTAGGAACCCGCATGAACAAACTGCATTTCTGGCGCCAAGCCGTCACCGTCGTGCTGGCCCTGCTGCTTTCGGCGCCGGCGTGGTCCCAGGGCGGCGGCAAGAGCTTGCGCATGGTGGTGCCCTTCGCTGCCGGTGGCGCGCAGGACGTGATCGGCCGCTACCTGGGCAACCAGCTGGCCGGGCGGCTGGGGCAGACCGTGGTGATCGAAAACCGCGCCGGTGCCGGCGGTGCGATCTCGATCGCATCGCACCTGAATCCCAAGCTGCCCAACGACCCGAAGAAGGATTTTGCCGCAGTGGCGCTGGTGGGCGACACGCCGATGACGATCGTGGTGCGGGCCGACAGCCCCTGTCAGACGCTGGCGGACGTGCTGCGCGACGCACGCGCCTAGCCCGGGCAGCTGGCCTGTGCGTCCACCGGCAAACGGCACCCTCTCCCACCTGACCGGCGAGCTGTTGGCGCAGACGGCCGACATCAGACTGCTGCACGCGCCCTACAAGGGCGCGGCGCCGTTGCGCATGGCGGGGCTTGCCCTGCCGGCGACGCAAACGGTGGTGGACATGGCGTCGCTGCTGTGCCGGCAGAACTTCAAGGCCGGCAACGACCTGATCGAGCCTTTGGGCCTGGACCAGGAAACGCCGGCCGGCCTGCTGCAACGCGTCGCTTGATCGTCGCGCCGGAGTTGCTCGAACCACAGGTCCGAATCCGGCGAGTCGAGCACCGGCCGAAGCCTATGATCAGCCGCATGGTCCTCGATGCCGACGCTGCCTACCTGGCGATCAAAGCCCGCGACGCGCGCTTTGACGGCCGGCTGTTCATTGGCGTCACCAGCACCGGCGTGTATTGCCGCCCGGTGTGCCGGGTGCGCACGCCGCGGCGCGAGAACTGCCGCTTCTTCGACACCCGCGCGCAGGCTGAGGCGGCAGCGTTCCGGCCCTGCCTGAAGTGCCGGCCCGAGATCGCGCCCGGCCTGTCGAACGTGGATTCGTCGCAGCAGCTGGCCGACACTGCAGCGCGCTGGATCGAACTCGCGGTGCACGGCGGTGCACCCAGCCGGCTGCCGCAACTGGCCGCGCGGCTGGGCGTGACCGACCGCCATCTGCGGCGCATCTTCCAGGCCTTGCACGGGGTGTCGCCGCACGCGTATCTCACGACACAGAGACTGCTGCTGGCCAAGCAGCTGCTGACCGACACGCGCCAGCCGATCACGCAGGTGGCATTGGCCAGTGGCTTCGACAGCCTGCGCCGCTTCAACGCGGCTTTCGTCGAACATTACCGGCTCAATCCCAGCCAGCTGCGCCGCGAGCGGGGCGCCGCGCCGGTGGCAGATGCGCCGCTGCGACTGGCCTATCGCCCGCCCTATGACGTGGCGGCGGTGCTGGCCTTCTTCGCGCAGCGCCAGGTGCGTGGCGTCGAGCAGGTCGAAGGCCTGATGCTGCGTCGCACGCTGGGCTGGGCGCACCGGGGCCAGCGCCTGTCGGGATGGCTGAGCCTGCAGTTCGTGCCCGAGCGCCACGAGGTGCACCTGCATGCCGCGCCCGCCCTGGCCCCGGTGCTGGGCGCCGTCTTGCAGGCCGTGCGCCAGGGCCTGGACCTGGACGCCGACCCGGCGCGCATCGACCCCGTGCTGGCGCGCGTGCCCGGCCTTGCGCGCGAAGGCACGCGGCTGCCTGGCGGGCTGGACGGTTTCGAGCTTGCCGTGCGGGTGGTGCTGGGCCAGCAGGTGACGGTGAAAGCCGCGCGCACGTTGACCGAACGCCTGGTGCAGCGGTTCGGCACGCCTGTGGAGACACCCTGGCCGGCACTGACGCATGTCTTTCCCGACGCCGCCACGCTGGCCGCGGCCGACCCCGAAGCCATCGGCACGCTGGGCATCGTTCGTCAGCGCGTGCGCGCGCTGCAGGCGCTGGCGGTTGAAGTGGCGGCCGGTCGCATCGAGCTGCACCGCGGCGCGCCGCTGGACGCCACGCTGGCGGCGCTGAAGGCCTTGCCTGGCATCGGCGACTGGACAGCGCAGGTGATCGCGATGCGCGCGCTGGCCTGGCCCGACGCCTGGCCAGCCAGCGACATCGGCCTGATGAACGCGCTGGGATCGCGCAACGTCAAGCACATCACCGCCCTGGCCGAGGCCTGGCGGCCCTGGCGCGCCTACGCGGTGATGAAGCTGTGGCAACAACTGGAGAACCCCGCATGAAACAAGCGCTGAAGGGCCTGGGCATCGAAGCCCTGGCCGACATCGACACGCCGCTGGGCCGCATGACCGCGCTGGCCACGCCGGCCGGGCTGGCCGCGCTGTGGTTCGACGCGCGCGAACGCTACGCGGCGCAGCTGGTCGACGCTGTCGAAGACCCCGACCATCCGCACATCGCTGCCGCGCGGCGCTGGCTGGAGGCCTACTGGGCCGACGCCGGCACCGACACCATCACGGTGCCGCTGGACCTGCACGGCACGCTGTTCCAGCGCGCCGTCTGGCAGCAGCTGCTGCGCATTCCACGCGGCCACACCCGCAGCTATGGCGAGGTGGCGGCGGCCATCGGTGGCGGCGCCGTCGCGCGCGCCACCGGTGCAGCATGCGGCGCCAATCCGGTGGGCGTGATCGTGCCCTGCCACCGCGTGATCGGCGCCAATGGCAGCCTGACCGGCTTTGCCGGTGGCCTGCCGCGCAAGGAAAGGCTGCTGCAGCACGAAGGCGCCCTGCTCGTATGACACGCCGCGACGGCACCGAGCTGGTGCTGCTGGCCGCGCTGTGGGGCGCGTCGTTCCTGTTCATGCGCACCGGTGCGCCCGAGTTCGGGCCCGTGCCACTGGTCTTCGTTCGCGTGACCGGCGCCTGCGCGCTGCTGCTGCCGCTGCTGGCCTGGCAGCGCGGACTGCCCGCGCTGCGCCAGCACTGGCGGCCACTGCTGGTGGTGGGCATCTCCAATTCCGCACTGCCCTTCGTGTTGTTCACGCTGGCCGCCCTGGTGCTCGACGTCGGCCTGTCGGGCATCTTCAACGCCACCGCGCCCTTGTGGGGTGCGCTGATCGCCTGGCTGTGGCTGCACGACCGCCCCAGCCCCCTGCGTGCGCTGGGCCTGGCGATCGGCTTCGCCGGTGTGCTGGGCCTGGGCTGGGACCGCGCCAGCTTCAGGCCCGGTGAACATGGCGTCAGCCCGACCGTGGGCATCGTGGCCTGCATCGCCGCCACGCTGTGCTACGGATTTTCGGTCAACTACACCCGCAAGCACCTGCTGGGCGTGCCGCCGATGGCGGTGGCTGCGGGCAGCCAGCTGGGGGCAGCGCTGGTCACGCTGCTGCCGGCACTGTGGCTGTGGCCGGCCGCGCCGCCCAGCAGTGCGGCCTGGGGCGCAGCGGCGGTGCTGGCGCTGGTCTGCACCGGGCTGGCGTACGTGCTGTACTTTCGCCTGATCGCCCACGTCGGCCCGGCACAGGCGATTGCGGTGACCTTTCTCATTCCTGCCTTTGCCATTGCCTGGGGCGCGATCTTCCTGGGTGAACGCATCACGCTCGACATGCTGCTGGGGTGCGCAGTCGTATTGCTGGGCACCGCACTGGCCACCGGGATGATCGGCAGGCGCGCGCGGCACTGACCATCCCGGACGGGCGACATCCAGCCTCAGATCCGATCGGCGATGGCCATGTTCATGCTGTGGCGGCCACCGTCTTCATCGTCGACCGCGGGCGTCGCTTCGAGCCTGGCCACGTAGTCGGCCGGCAACCGGTGCTGCCGCGCCCCGGCCACGACCAGCGCGCGGTACCAGCTGAAAGGCAGGATGCCATGCTGCACCTGCAGCGCCCGGTAAGCGCTGACGCGCACCTTGCGGCCGGCCACCGCGACGACGAGTTCGACTTTTTCATAGCCGATACCCAGCCCTTCGGCTTCATCCAGGCGGTGCTTCTCGTCGGCGGCCAGCTCGTACAGCACGCCGAACACCTGCGCCCCCGGCGCGCTGCTGTCGACGATGTCGCACTTGCCCGACCCGTCCTGGCCTCGCTTGTGCCAGCGCAGCGCCTTGGCCGCAAGCAACGCAGTGCCGATTGCACGCGCCGACGGCACCCGGGCCTGAATGCGAGCCCGCAGCATGTTCGACCCGTAGGCAAAGTTGAGAACGCTGCCTGCTGCTGGCTTCATGCGTTGGACCAAGGCCTGAAAGTCAACACCACCACGCTCAGTGCCGGTGCCCGACCTCGAAATCGTTGCCGCTGCGGCCCTGGCTCTTCAGCAGCCACAGCGGCCGCTGCGCCAAGTTGCCCGCGATGCGGGTCTTGCCATCCCCCGGCTTCTAGTTGCGATCGACCAGCGAACGGGTCGAGCTGCGCTGCGGGCAGCCGCCAGCGCGGAATGACCCAGCCTTCGCGCTGGCAATGGGCGATTTTGTCGGGGTCGAGCCTGGCCATGCCGCAATGATGGTGGATTTCGTGATCAGGCTGGCGGCGTCTTGAAATGCAGGTCGATGCACTCATGTCTCAGGCTCTGCCCAAATCTGCCGAAGCTACCCACATGACCCAGGACACCACCATTCGCATCCCCAGCCGGCTGCATGCGCTGGCGGCCACGGCCATGCTGCTCGAACGCCTGGAGCGCGGCCCGCGCACGGCCAGTGCCGAGCAGTACCAGGGCCTGGTGCGCCAGCTCGACCGCCTGCTGGCCGACGCCGACAGCGACCCCCTGCTGCCGACCCTGCTGGACGGCTTGCCGGCACTGGCCGAATTGCACGAAAACCGCCACTACGAACTGGCCGGGCTGTGCCGGTCGCCGCTGGATGCCATGGTGCACGCCGAGCGCGAGGCGCAGGACCTGCTGGGGCGATTTCGCAGCCTGAAGTGAGCGCCTGAATCCAGCGCGTGTGTCAGCGCGTGTGTCAGCACGTGCGGGCGGCGCATAGACTGCGCCACCATGCCCACACCCGATCACCAGCTGAACCAAGCGGCCCTGGACCAGGCGATTGCCCTGGCCCAGGCGAACGAGACGTCCTGGACCCGTGACCCGCAGCGTGAACCGCTGCGTTTCGGCGTCCACCATGACGACCCGCCTCCCTGGAACCAACTGCGCGGCCCCGTGCATGCGCGCGGACCGGTATCTGGCGTGGTCTGGCAACAGGGCCGAGAGATCGCCGCCTGGGGAGAACCGGCAAGGTCGGACCAGACCTTCAGCGTTGCCAAGACCTGCCTGGCGCTGCTGGCCGGCGTGGCGCAGCGACGCGGCCTGCTGCCGAATGTCGACCATGCCGTGGCGGCACAGCTGCCCGGCATCGGCTTCGACTCGCCGCACAACGCGACCATCACCTGGCGCCAGTTGCTGGAGCAGACCAGTGAATGGGAAGGCAGCAGCTTCGGCCTGCCCGACCAGGTGGACCGCTGGCGCAAGGTGTCACACGACCCGCGCCCTGCCGGCGGCCCCAAGGGTGGCGCACGCCCCTTGCAGGCCCCTGGCAGCTATTGGGAATACAACGACGTGCGCATCAACCAGCTGGCGCTGGCACTGCTGCATCTGTTCCGCCAGCCGCTGCAGGACGTGATGCGCGACGAACTGCTGCACCCGCTGGGGGCGCAGGACGAGTTTCGCTGGCAGGGCTACGACGACGCCTGGGTCACGCTGGACGGCCGCCGTCTGCCCACGGTGCCCGGTGGCACGCACTGGGGCGGCGGCATCTCGATCAGTGCGCGCGACCAGGCACGGCTGGGCCAGCTGCTGCTGGACGATGGCATGCATCAAGGGCAGGCCCTGCTGCCCCCGGGCTGGGTGCGGCAGATGGCCACGCCCTGCACGATCGCGCCGTTCTACGGTTGGCTGGTCTGGCTCAATCCCGAAGGCCGGCTGTTCCGCGGCGCGTCGCCGCAGGCCCTTTTCATGCAGGGCGCCGGCGGCCACATGGTGTGGGTCGACCCAGGCCTGAAGGCCGTGGTCGTCACGCGCTGGCTCGACCCAGCCGTACATGCCGACTTCATCGAGCGCATGGCGACCGCGCTGCGCAGCCCGGGGCAGACCGATGACTGAGACCGACGGGCCGATCGTGATCGTGGGCGGGGGCCATGCCGCTGCGCAGCTGTGCGCCGGCTTGGCCGCGGCCGGCCAGGGCGCACGCGTGCACCTGGTGTGCGCAGAGCCGGTGCTGCCGTATCAGCGGCCGCCGCTGTCCAAATCATTCCTGAAGAGCCCGCAAGAAGTGGTGCAGCTGCACCGCCCCGAAGACTGGTGGGCCAGCAGCGGGATCCAGGTGCATCTGGCCAACCCCGCGGTCGAGTTGTCGCTGGCCGACCGTCGGGTTCAGCTGCAATCGGGCGCGTCGCTGCCCTTCGCCTGGCTGGTGCTGGCCACCGGCACGCGCGCACGCCGGCTGCCGGGCCTGGCCGCCGAACTGGACAACGTGCTCGTGCTGCGCAACGCCGCCGATGCGCTGACGCTGCGAGAAAGGCTGGCCACCGCGCAGCAGGTGACGGTGCTGGGCGGCGGCTTCATCGGCCTGGAGATCGCCGCCACCGCCGCTGCGCTGGGCAAACAGGTGACGGTGCTGGAATCAGCACCGCGGCTGCTGTCGCGATCGGTGTCGCCCGAACTTGCAGCGCACGTGCTGCAGACACACCGTGACGCCGGCATCGATCTGCGGCTGGGCGTCCGAGTGGGCGAGTTCGAGGTCGACGGCAAGCGTCTGACCGCGTTGGGAGTGGACGGCGTGCGGGTACCGGTCGAGCTGCTGATCATGGGCATCGGCGCCCAACCCGAGATGCAGCTGGCCGAGACCGCCGGCCTGGCCTGCGACAACGGCATCCGCGTCGACGCCTGCATGCGCACGTCGGCGCCTGGTGTACTGGCAGCAGGAGACTGCTGCAATTTTCCCGAAGCCGGCAGCGGCCGCAGGTTGCGGCTGGAATCGGTGCAGAACGCCAACGACCAGGCGCGAACGGCCCTGGCCACGCTGCTGGGCAAGGTAGAACCGTACAAGGCATCGCCCTGGTTCTGGTCCGACCAGGGCAGCCTGCGCCTGCAGATCGCCGGCCTGATGGCCGACGGCGCCACACAGCATCGGCGCGCCGGGTCAACAGCAAACAGCCTTTCGATCCTGCACTACCGCGGTGAGCACCTGTGCTGCGTCGAGAGCGTCAACGCGCCGCACGACCACATTGCCGCACGCAAGCTGCTGGAACTGGGCAAGAGCCCAGCGGCGGCGGTGGCCGCCGACCCTGCGGTGGCGTTGAAGAGCCTGGTCTGAAGGGAAGAACCCAACGGGTGTTCTCGACCAGCGGGCATGGCGCTTCTTCAAGAGCCGGCTGGTGAACTGACCCCTTTCGCCCGGACGGGCAACTTCCAGTCGGGCCGGATGAAGTGGCAGGTGTAGCCGCCCGGGTTTCGCTGCAGATAGTCCTGGTGCTCCGGCTCGGCTTGCCAGAACGCACCAGCTGCCGTGACCTCGGTCACCACGCGGCCCGGCCACAGGCCCGAGGCCTCGACATCGGCGATCGTGTCCAACGCCACCTGCTTCTGATCGTCGTTGGCGTAGAAAATCGCCGAGCGATAACTGAGCCCGCGGTCGTTGCCTTGGCGGTTCAAGGTCGTCGGATCGTGGATCTGGAAGAAGAGCTCGAGCAGCTGGCGAAAGCTGATGCGATCCGCGTCGAAGACGATCTCGATCGCTTCAGCATGGGTGCCGTGGTTGCGATAGCTTGCGTTCGGCACATCGCCGCCCGAATAGCCCACGCGTGTGGAGATCACTCCGTCGTAGCGACGAATCAACTCCTGCACGCCCCAAAAACAGCCACCTGCGAGGATGGCGCGCTGTTCGTTCATCTGCAGTCCTTCGTTTGGTTGATGTCAAGGGTTTGCGACCGGCGCGCCGATTGTCAGCCGACCGTCGCAACCGACTCGATACTGGGGCGATCCGCCAGATCGCTGGCGGCCAGCACACCTTTCGCGGATGACCCAACGCCCAACGCCTGCTTCGCCTACAGAGCCCGATCGCGCGCCATCTCCACGGTCACGCGTGTCATGGGCACCGCGCTGTCGTCCGTCCGGGTCAGGCTGCCGACCAGACGTGCCGTCAGCGCAGCCGGGCCCTCGGCGTGTTCGCTCTCGTCCTTGAAGCGCTCGGCGATCTCTTTGACCGTGCCCTCGATGCGGAAGAATGCATCCAGCACCACCGGGTCGAACGTGCGGCCGCGACCTTCCTGCATCATCGTGATTGCCAGCGCGTGGGGAAACGGCTCTTTGTAGCAGCGACGGCTGATCAGCGCGTCGTAGATGTCCGCCACGGCCATGATTCGGCCCGACAACGGGATGTCCTGACCGGCGAGCCCCTTCGGGTAGCCGCTGCCGTCCCACTTTTCGTGGTGCGTGGCGGCAATCTCACCGGCGACCGTCAGGAAGTTGTCACCGTCGATGCGTGCCGCCGTGCTGAAGATGATCTTGCGCCCGAACTCGGCGTGCAGCTTCATCAGCTCCATCTCCTGCGCCGTCAGGCGGCCCGGCTTGAGCAGGATGTGGTCAGGCACGCCGACCTTGCCGATGTCGTGCAGCGGGGCCGAGATGTACAGCAGTTCGATGAACTCGTCGCTCAGGATCGCGGTGTAGTGGCCGCTGCGCTGAAGCTCTTGCGCAATGGCCCGCACATAGTTCTGCGTGCGCTTGATGTGGGCACCGGTTTCGGGGTCGCGCGTTTCGGCCACCGAGGCCATGGCCTCGATGGTCACCTGGCGTGCGTTTTCCAGCTGCTTCTGGGCCAGGTAGGCGCGCCGTCTTTCAATGGCGAAGCGGATCAGCACGAAGGTGATGAACAGGGTCGCCACCAGCAGCAGCGGTGCCGCGATGGGCACGAAGCGACCCGAGCGCAGAAAGAGAATGTAGCCCGCGGTGAGCACGCTGGCGCAGGTCAGCACGCTGCCGGCGATCATGGGGTAGATGCCGGTGGACACGACAAACATGGTGGAGATCAGCGTGCCGACCAGCAGGCAGGCCATGAATATGGCTGCAGCACCCCAAGACGGCACGCTGGCGAAGTGGGCATCGAGCATGTTCTCGGCCATCACCGACTGGATCTTCAGGCCGGGGAAACTGCGGGCCAGCGCAGTGTTGTGGTGGTCGTTGAGGCCCACCGCCGAGGTGCCGATGAAGACGATCTTGCCCTGCAGGTCGCTGTGGCTGTAGCGGCCATTCAGCACGTCGACGGCAGAGATGGCCTTGTACAGAAGCGGTTTGCCGTTGAACCGCAGCATCGCCGACCCGTCCGGATCGATCGGCACCCGGCGATCGCCGATGCGCAGGGCCAGGCCGTTATCGCCCACTTCGATCGAACCGCTGGTGACACCCATCGCGCGCATCACCGCCGCCAGCGACAGGTTGGGATGCAGCACGCCTTCATGGCGAATCAGCAGCGGCAGCCGGCGCAGCACGCCGTCGTCGTCGAGTCGGTTGTTGACGAAGCCGCTGAACCGCGTCTGCGTGGCAATGGATGGCGCGTTGACCAGCACGCCGGTGGCCTCGGGGGCGCCCAGCAGTTCGGTCCGGCCGCCGAACTTCAAGCCGGGCTGCGGCGAAGTGTCGATCTTGCTGACGTGATCGAAGTAGAAATAGTTCGACGCCACCACGCGCGCGCGTCCGATCTCCTCGCCCAGGAAGCCATCGTTGTCCAGCAGCCCCGCCGGCACGCCGCTGAACGTGATGTACAGATCGAAGTCGCGCTTGAAGGTCTGCTGGATGCTGACCAGCGACGAGCGATCGGGTTCGGGGAACAGGATGTCGAGCGCAATGGCAGCCGGCTGCTCTGCCGCGATGCGCTGGATCAGCGCGGCGACTCGGTAGCGCGGCCAGGGCCACTGGCCGACCGCCGACAGGCTGACGTCGTCGATGTCGACGACGACGGTCCGCTGAGCCTGCTCGCCAGTGGCGCTGGCGCGCAGGTAGGCATCGACCAGCAGGTTGTCGGTTCGCACGATGGGCGATGCCTTCCAGGCACCCAGCACTGCGACCAGCACCGAGATCCCGATGCCCACCAGCAGGATGGCGAGCGAGTCCCTGCGTGACAGGCGCCTGGCAAGCGATTTGCGCGGCATCGGCCCGCCCCGTCAGAGAATGACGATTTCAGCGCGGCGGTTGCGTGGCTCGGCGGCCCGGGTGTCCGACGGTACCAGGGGTACCTTGTCGCCGAACGACTGTACGTCGATCTTGTCGAGCGTTGGGTCGTGCTGCCGCAGCAGGTCGGCGACGAACTTGGCGCGCTCGGCCGACAGCTTGAAGTTGCGCTCTTCGGTGCCCGACGCGTCGGCATGGCCGAACACGGTGATCTCGGTCGGCTTGCGCGCGCGCATCGTCTCCAGAACCACCGGCAGCAAGGACTTCGATTCGTCGGTCAGTACCGTCCTGTCGAGCAGGAAGTTCAGCGTGAACGTCACCGGCTTTGACGGCTGTGCCTTGAGCAGCCCGGCGTAGCTTGCGTTGACACGCTCGCGTCCGAGATCGCGTGCCATCGACGGCGGGGCTGTGGAGGCGTCGGCCGTGGCAGCGCTGTACGCCCGGTCCAGGCTCTGGGAACCTGCCGCAGTGCTGACCGAAACGGCGCCCACATGGCCATCCTCGTCAGCCAGCAGCACCACAGTCGTACGCCCCGCGCTGGACGGCGGCGGCGCCGGCGGCGGCGAGGCGCAACCGGCCATGCAGGCGCAGGCCAGGAGCGCCAGGGTGCGCAGCGGCGATGTCAGCGGTGATTTCATCGGCATTTCACTCCGCCTGGATGATGAAGGTCGTGCCGCGCACACCGACCGTCGCCATCGGTGAGCTGACTTTCACCGAGCCCGGAGCCAGCTTGCCGATCTTGCCCGACGAGTAGATCGCCTGGCCCTTGGCCAGATGGACGGAGAACGCATACCGTGCCTGTCTTGGCTCGAACACATAGTCACGCACCAGCAGCTCGCTGCCTGGGCCCAGGGTCAACCGCGTACCGTCCTTGAAGACGATGCCCGCCGTGGCGCCCGCGGCAGACACCAATTGGTCCGAGATCAACAACGCAGTCCCTGGCTGGGCTTGAACCGCGCCGTCACCGCGCATGATGCTGACCTTGCCCGTGACACTCTTGAAAAGTGCGACATCATCACCCGCCGCACAAACCGGCGCGCAAAGCGCGGCGGCCGTGATCAGAAGGACCCATGCTGCGTGTTTCATCGACGGCTTTCGGTTGAAGGTCGCAAGCGAAAGGGAAAGGCGAAAAGCAAAGCCAGCTTGCGGCGCGGGGCAGCACCGGGGTGCTTGCCTCTTTGAGGCGTGATGGCTTGGTTCTCGGCGCAGCGTTGGCGAACTTGAGCGTTTTCGACGCCCGGCGCGCCGCGCGTGACGGATCTGGCAAAAGTTGGGGCATCGCTGTTCTGCGAGGGGAGGGGCGGGGCGGGGCAGGCTCATCTGGTTCCAGGTATTCAGATTGGCTTCGCCTTCGTAGCGAGTGCACAAGACCTTGAACTGGTCGCTCTCCGAACGCAAGGCGCGCAGATCGGCGTAACGTGACGCCGCCGCCTCCAGGACTTCGCGCAGTTCGAAGAATTGCCGCAGGCCATCGAGAGTCCGGCGTGGCGCTGCAAGGCCGCGGCATAACAACTCCTCCAGGTAGCCTTCACGCAACAACGACTGGAGCGCCTCACCCACGGGCGTACGGCTCATGCCCAAGTCAGGGGAACGGCTTTTCGCATGCCTGGATACAGTGTGTATGCGCAGCGTAGCCATCACCGGCGACGGTCGTGAACCATGTCAAGATCGCAAGCTCCAGAGCTTGTGTCGCGCCGACGATGCCTCACCTCCTTGTCCAGCTGAGCGACACCCACATCCGTGCCCCGGGCGAATTGGCCTACGGGCGAATTGACACTGCAGCCTACTTGCGCGCCGCGGTGCTCGCCGTGTTGCGCCTACCTCAGCAGCCGCTGGCCGTGGTGCTGACTGGTGACCTGGCTGATGACGGTTCAGCGGCCGCGTACACGCACTTGCGAAGCCTGCTTGAGCCACTGACCTGCCCGCTGTACGTGCTACCTGGCAATCACGACGATCGTGCAGCTCTTCGTCGGGCATTCAGCGACCAACCAACTCTGCATCACGCTTCGATCGAAGACCACATCCAGTACGAAGTGGAACTGCCAGGGTTGCGCCTGCTGACGCTCGACACAGTGGTCCCGGAAGCTTCCCACGGCGCGTTGTGCTTACAACGCCTGAACTGGCTGGACATGCAGTTGGCGCTACATCCCAACATGCCTACCTTGCTGGCCATGCATCACCCTCCCTTCGAGACCTATCTTGGCAGCATGGACCGTGTCGGGCTGCTGCACGGAGCGGTCGAGTTGGCAGCGGTGGTGGCGCGTCACCCGCAAGTGCAGCGAATTGTCTGCGGTCATCTCCATCGAAGCAGCCAAGCTTTGTGGGCTGGCACCTTGGTGCAAACCGCGCCGTCCACTGCGCACCAAGTATGGCTCAGCCTTGCGCGCGATGGTGGCAACGGGTGGGGTTTGGAGCCGCCTGGGTTCCTGCTGCATGCTTGGAACAATGGGCTTGACCTCGTCAGCCACTTGGCGTTCAGCCGGCTGGCTGAAGGACCTTATCTGTTCCGAGGCTGAGTCCTGTTTGTTCACTCCGGCGCGAGCCGGCCGAGCAGGCCGCACACAGCACCCACAGGGCGCTGGTCGGCGAGGTAGCGAATGCAGAATTGCAGTGCTGCGAGGTGCATACAAGGCGCCATCTTCGTCTTGCTGATCGGCATACATGCTCCTGTCGTCAGGCTATGCCTCGCAAACAAACTTCTGGACTGGCTCTAGCAGCTCGATGAAGACGACCTACCAGCAGCCAGTGCACGACCCATCAGCCTGCCCATCAACCCAGCGGCCGATCACCCTCGTCAAACAGTCGCGCCGCCCAGCGGCGCAGGTCGTCCTGCAGCTGGCCGCGCTTCCAGTGCGTCATGAACGGTGCCAGAGTGATCAATCGGCCCTCGGCAAGAGCGTCCTTATCGCCCACCAGGTCCTCGGTCGTGCCCGGGGCTGCCGCCTCAAGGACGCCGACCGACATGGGCAGGAGACGCGACTGCGAGCCTGGCCGCGACAACACGAGCCGCTGCACGCGAGGTGTCAGGTCGAGCATTGCGACGTTGTCCCAAGAACTCCGGATCGTGTAGCCGAACTGGTGATGCGTGATGCCCTCGGGGGTGAGCACCAAACGCGATTGCCACATCAGCGCGAAGAACGGCGCCACGAATAGAGAGACGATGCCGATCAGGACGAGCAGCATCCGGTTCGCGGCGGGGGTGAAGGCATCGGCGCTGCTGAACGACAGGTACAGGCACAGTCCCAATGCTGCCACCCACAGCAGCGGGAAGATCAGCAGCCGCAGCGGATTCAGGTGATAGACATGCCGCAAGGATGCAACGGGCGTGGTGGTCATGATTTCACCGTGATGCTGACCATGCCTGGACTGCGGGTGGATGGCGCCTGCAGGTTGAAGAACAAGGCGCAAAGCGCCAGCGCGACCAAGATCCACGAGGTGAATCGGGCCAGCATCAGCCAGTTCCGCACGCGTTCGGCGCGCGCCTTGAACGCAGCCTCATCGACGGCCAGGTAGCGCCTGAGCCGGAAGAAGTTGCTGGCGCTGACGGGCCGCCAGTATCCCGACCCCCACGCTGCGAACGCCAGGTACGACGGCTCACCCTGCGCTCGGTACTGCGCCGGAAAGCGATCGCGCAGATCGTTCAGCAGCCGTTGGCCGACCGTGAACGACACGGCAGCGGTCACGACATACACCGACAGCGCCACAGCGAATGGGATGAGCCAGGGTGAGTGCATGTGTTGTCACGAAGCGAAACGCCCCGTCAACGCGTCGCGACCCATCAGGACTGCGACCTTCACCGCAGGTTGGTCGCCAGTGCCACCCACTGGGCCTTCATCGCATCCCCGAAGATCCGTGTACCCAGTCATTGCGGAATGCCCGGTCCGACAGTCCAGCGCTGCCGCAGGTCGGCCTGCGCCATCAACGCATCGAACCAGACCCGGTAGCCAGCGTCGCTGGGATGCAGGCCGTCGCTCGCATTCAGTTCCGGGTGGTGGACAAAGGGATCGTCGGCGCGCTCCTTGAACAGGTTGACGTAGACCGCGCCTTGCCGGGAAGCCACCTCGCGCACGGACTCGTGCAGCCGCCGCGCGCGCGCGAGGTCATCAGCCACGACACCGGTGGAAAGAAAAAGGGCGCGTTGCCCACATTGCCAGCGGGCATCAGCACCACGCGGTCGGCCCGTTCGAAGGCGCAGCGCGTGACGCGCGCGATGTCCTGGCGCACGGCATCCAGATCTCGCAGGCGAATGACATCATTGCCGCCGGCCTGCACCAGCACCATGTCGAAGTGCCCGTCGCCACCGAGCTGCTGCTCGATCGCGTCGAAGGTGGCACCGTCGCGCGAACGGTTCTCGATGTGAAGATCCGGAAACGTCTGCGCCAACAGTCCGGCCAGGCTGGACTGAGGCGAGCTGGCGCCGGTGCCGACGGCCGTGCTGTCGCCGACGATCAGCAGCCGCACCCGCGCTTGCTCGACACTGCGTTGCAAGGGCTCGCTGGCACGCGCCAGTGCGATGGATTGCCGCATCCGCCCTGCGGTACAGCCCAGCTGCAGCAGCAGCGCAGCGCCTGCCATGCCCCACAGGACCGATTTCAGATGCGAGCGACGCGCGGGTAGGGGCGAGGGCATGGGCTGGACACCAGGAGACGTACCAGAAGATTCGTGCAAGGCAGGTCGTGGCGCTGAGCCGACATCATGACCGACCGGATGCGACCCGCAGGAAGGTTTTTGCAGGTTCCTGCGGCCGGCAGCGTCCTACAGGCCGGAACAAGAACGACCCGAAGCCAGTTGCATGCCAAGGCTCTACGCTGCGCACCGCAGAGGCTCTGACTGGCTTGGGCACCGCAAATCCGTCAGCGGCAATCGCCCGTGGTCGCTCGTTCTCATCCAAGGTCAACTACCGCGCTGCCCATCCAGCCTGTGCCAACGGCAGCCCAGCGCGCTGCCAGGCTTCCAGACCACCGCGGTACCACACGACATTGCGATAGCCGAGCCGGATGGCGCGTACCGCGGCGTTGTACGACATCCAGCACTCGGGCCCGGCGCAGTAGAACACCAGCGGCGTGTCGTTACTGCCACGAGTAAGCTGGCGCAGCATCTGCGCCAGCTGCTGCTGGGTCTCGTCGTCAAAGCTGCCGGCCTGCGCGGCCCAGGCGGCCGGCACCGCACGCGGCAAGCTGCGCGCGTCGCCCAGCACGTCGATCACATGCACCGGCATCTCTCGCTGCCGCAGCAGCGGCAGCAGGCCTTTGGTGGTGATCACCTGGCCGCCGGGAATCTGGTTGGGCGTGGGCCCGTGCATCGCGCCGGCATGCAGGCCTTGCGGCGCACGCACGCCCATGTCTTGCCGCTCCCAGGCCATCAGTTCGTCCAGCGAGCCGCCTGCGTTGCTGCCTGAGGGCTGCGCGCCAACGCGGGCCTGCGGTGCGGCGTCGGGGTTCAAGGGAAGCCCGTTGGGGCCAAGCCCCTGGGCGATGGCCGGCAGGCTGGTGGCGAGCAAGCCGATCAATACGGCGGCCAGGCCGCGTCGCAGGGTGGTGATCATGGTGAAGGCGGTGGGGTGCATGTCGGGCTCCGGAGCTTCAGCGAGCCGCATCCATGCGCGTCCAGCCGTTGCCGTCCCAGCGGTGGTAGACGCCCTGGTTGTCTTGCGCATAGGCGTTGTTGTTGCCGTCGCGGTAGACCTGGCCAGCCGGCAGATTGTGCGGCAGCATCTGCGTGGCGCCGGTGCGTGAATCGACATACGGCGCCACCCCGCGGATGGCCTGGTTGCTGTAGTTGGCCACCGCGGCCGATTGGCGTCGGCTGTTGTCGGCCCAGCCGGCGTTGTAGCTGGCATGGCCGGCCTGCACCGTGCGGTTGGCAGCCTGCAGGCCGTCAAACTGGCGGCGCTGTGCATCCACGGCGCCTTGCACGTTGGTGCCGGCGGCGGTCATCAAGTCCCAGTAGGCAAACTGCTCGAACGTCATGCTGCGGTTACCGGAGGCCAGGATCTGCTGGTATTGCTGCTGCAGGCGCGGCCCATTCACGCGCAGGTGGTGTTGCCACAGCTGCTGCTGCGAGTTGGCGGTTTGCTGCCTTGCCTGGTTGAGCATGGCGGCCTGCTGGCGGTCGAAGGCCATGTTCTGCGCCCAGATGTTCTGCGCTTGCGCCGCGGGAGCAGCGCACGCCAGCGCGGCAAAGGCGAACAGGACGTTGAAGATCTGGCGGGCACTGCGGGTCAGGTGGGCACTGAAGGTGGTGTGGGTCATGACGATCTCCGGGTGGTTGACGAGAGGTAGGTTCAGGGGCTGCGGCTTGTGCTTTGCTGTACCGTGACGCCAGTGTTGCTGCCCCGGCGCCTGGCGTCCTTAAACCCGGTCTTAAGAATCCTGAACAGGCGTGTGCCCGTGTGTTCGCGCCCCTCCCATGCTTGGTGTTGGCCCTTTTGAACTGAGCCCTGATGCACGTGAGCTGCGCCGCGACGGGCAGCCGCAGGCGCTGCGGCGCAGCGCCTTTGAAATCCTGCTGGCACTGGCCGAGCGGCCCGGCCAGGTGCTGAGCAAGCGCCTGCTGTGCGAACGTGCCTGGCCCGGCCGGGAGGTCAGCGAAAACAGCCTTCAGGTCGAGATCTCGGCACTGCGCAAGCTGCTGGGCAGCGGCGCCATCGCCACCGCATCGGGGCGCGGCTACCAGCTGACCTTGCCGGTGCAAGAACGCGGCGCCGAGGCCCTGCCGCTGTTGGGGCGCGACGATGATCTGGCCGCGCTGCAAGCCTTGCTGGCCGAAGGCGGGGTGGTCAGCCTGGTTGGCGAAGGCGGCGTTGGCAAGACGTGGCTGGCGCAGGCTGTGGTTCGGGCGCAGGCCCAGTCCGCACCGGCGGTGATGGTGGCGCTGGACGGGGTGCACGGCGCCGAGGCTGTGCGGCTGGCCGTCGCGCAGGCTTTGGATCTGGCGCCGGCGGCATCGTTGGCCTCGCTGACCACCAGGCGCGGACTGTTGGTGCTGGATGGTTGCGACGGCGCGCTGCAGGCCGTGGCGAATCTGCTGGCCGAGGTTCAGGCCCAAGGCGCCGTGGTCAAGCTGCTCACCACCAGCCGCGAGGCCCTGCGCGTGCCGGGGGAGCACCGCTTTCCCGTGCTGCCACTGGCACCCGAAGCCGCCCGCGCGCTGTTCCTGTGTCACGCCCCGGCGCCTGTGCCAACAACGCTGTACCAGAACCTGGCAGGCCACCCGCTAGCGATTGTGCTGGCGGCCAAGGCGCCGGCATCGGGCCCGCCTCGGCACCGCAGCCTGATGGCCTGCTTCGAGCTGAGCTGGGCTGCGCTGTCAACGGCCGAGCGCGTGCTGTTGGCACAACTGGCGGCCCTGCCACAGCCTTTTGACCAGGGTGACGTGCAGGCGCTGGCTGCGGACGCCAGCCCGTGGGACCAGATCGAGACGCTGGCGGGCCTGGTCGACAAGTCTTTGCTGCTGCTTGAAGGCAGGGAAGGCGGCGGGCCGCCGACGTACCAGCTTGGCACGCTCAGCCGGCTGTGCCTGCAACAGCGCCTGGCCGCTCAGTCCTGAGCGGGCATCTGCAACGCAAGCTGGCAGACCGCCTCGGCGCCCACGTCCGCGCCCTGCGTCTGCCAGCGCGCCAGATCCACTGACGTGCAGTGCGCTTGCAGCAGGGCCGCGCAGCGCGCGCGGGCCTGGGCTTCATTGGGCTCGCGAAGCTGTTGGTCCTGCGCGTAGGCGGCATCGGCAAACGCGGCCAGTTGCGCCGCAGCGGCATAACGTTCTTCAAGAGCGGCCAGAAGCGCCAGCGGGTCAGCGGTGACGCCGAGGTACATGTGGTCCAGCGCGCGCGACAATTCGATGAAGGCGGTGGCGGTCTCGCGGGCGGCTGGCAGGTCATCGGTCGCCAGCAGCGCCAGCATCAGGTTGCCCAGTGCGATGGCGCGTGTCACCCGGTGGCGCCGGCCCAGCCGCGCCAGCAGCGCGCGGCCCAGCTGCACCGCTTGCGCCGCATCGCCGCCGATCAAGGCCACATCGGCCAGGTTGCCCAAGGCGGCGAAAACATCCCGGTCGGAACCACAGGCGGTGGCCAGGGCCAGGCGACGTTCGTTGGCGCTGCGTGCCACCGCCACGTCGTGCGTGTGCGAGGCCAGTCCGCCCTGCACCTTGGCACCCAGCAGGCGCACCGCGGCAGGCCAGCCGGGGGCTTCCAGTGCCCCCATTCGGGCAAAGGCTTCGCGCGCAGGCGGCGTGTCGCTGCGGTAGCTGAACGCCAGGTGGGCCAGCGACAGGTACAGCCCACGGGCGTCGCCCAGCGTTTCGAACAAGGCCACCGCACGCTCTGCAGCGGCGCGGCTTTCGGCGCTGGAGATCTCGCCCGAAAGCTGCGCGATGGCCTCCCACAAGCGCGCTGCCAGCGCCAGTGGTGTGTGTGCATCGATCAAGGCCGCAGCCTGCGCACAACGGCGCAGCGCTTCGGGGTGCAGCGACAGGCAGCGCCACAGCCGCGCCGCGCCAGAAGCCAGTGCAATGGCACCGGTGGCGTCGTGCTGCAGCAGCCAGTCCAGCGCGGCACGCAGATTGTCCAGTTCAGGTTCATGACGGGCGACGAAGTCAGCTTCGCTGAGCTGCCAGAAGTCGGCACAGACCTGCTCGGCCAGGGCCCGCATGGCCTGCGCATGGCGGTTGCGCAGCATGTCGGTTTCGCCCGCCGCCGCCAACTGGGCCAGCGCATAGGCGCGGCCGGTTTCCAGCAGCAGGTAGCGCGGTGAATCCGCATCGTTCACCGAGACCAGTGACCGGTCGACCAACTCGGCCAGCAAGTCCACCACCGCCCACTCATCGGTGTGTTCATCGGCCAGCACCTGGCACGCCAGCGCCAGCGTGAAACCGCCGGCAAACACCCCCAGGCGGCGCAGCGCCTGTTGTTCGCCGGGCGACAGCAGGGCATGGCTCCAGTCCATCACCGCCTGCAGGGTCTGATGGCGCGCGGGCGCGGTGCGGCTGCCCGCACGCAACATGCCGAAGCGCTCGTCCAGCCGCTGCGCCACCGTGGGCAGGCCCAGCAGCGGGCAACGCGCGGCCGCCAACTCGATGGCCAAGGCCATGCCGTCCAGCTGGCGACAGATCTGGATGGCGTGGCTGACAAGGGCATCGGTCAGTACAAAGCGCCGGTCGGCGGCGCGCACGCGTTGGTCCAGCAAGGCGATGGCCCCATAACCTAGTGCTTGAGCGGCTGTCAGCGGGCCCAGGCTGTCATCGGGCACCTGCAGGCCGGCGAGGCGGTAGACCTGCTCATGGTCCAGTTTCAGCGGCATCTGGCTTGTGACCAGCAGCCGCAGCCCGGCCCCGCCTGCGAGCAGCGCGGCCACCACCGAGGCCACGCCGTCGATCAGGTGCTCGGCGTTGTCCAGCAGCACCAGAATCTGCAGCGAGCGGGTGGCAACCACCAGCGCGGTCAGGGGGTCGCGCGCGGTGGCCAGCTGCAACTGCAGCGCGGCGGCCACGGCGCCGGGGATCAGTGCCGCGTCGGTCAGCGCGGCCAACTCGACCAGCACCATGCCGTCGGCATGATGCTGCCCACGCCCTGCCAGCGCCGCGCGTGCAAGCCGCGTCTTGCCGATGCCGCCGGGCCCCGTCAGGGTGACCAGCCGTGCTTCATTCAACAAGGCATGCAGCGCTGCCAGATCACGCTCGCGTCCCAGCAAGGCGGGGCCGCGTTCGGCGACGGCAACCGGGGCAGGTGCGGCGGGCGTCGTGCTCGAAGCCGCGCCGGCCGGCGGCACAAACCGGTAGCCGCGCCCCGGCACCGTGGTGATGACGCCTGCCCCCAGCGCCTTGCGCAGCGCCGAGACATGCACATGCAAGTTGCCTTCTTCCACCACCACGCGGCCCCACACGGCATCCAGCAGCTCATCCTTGGACACCAGCTCGCCGGGTCTTTGGATCAGCACACACAACATGTCAAAGGCACGCCCGCCGATCGCCACCGGCGCACCGCTGACCCGCAGCACACGTTGCCCGGGGTTGACTTCAATCGGACCGAACTGTTGGGGCGTCTGCATGGAAGGCCGGTGCCATCGGCCGCAGGCACGCTGCGCGCGCACGAAGGCAACCAGCGGCCGCGGCCGATTGTAGGCAAGGGCACGGGCGTGCCAAGGCCGGTGCTGGCATGGCGCGGCTGGTGGTCAAGCTGAGCGGCCAGCACGCTCTGCCGTCGGCCCTGGTGATGACCGCTGAACCCGACCTGGATGGCATCGCCCAGCAAGCCGCAGCGAGGCTCGACCACAAGTCCTTGCCTGTGGTCAGCGACGTCAACGGGTGATCAATGCTCAGTTGCGTGTCGGCGCCGATCCCGATTCGGCCCGCCCTGGCTATGCCATACGGACCGGGGACGGGGCGCCGACCGTTTGAAGATCAGCGGTGGATGCGGGAGAGAAGGCCCACCTCTGGGCTTGATGTCAGGGCCGGCGAGACCTGCTGAGAAAACGGGACCGACCGCAAGCCCGCGCCGCGAGGACCGTCCAAAGAAAAAGGCCACCGCGCTGCGGTGGCCTTCAATGTGTGGCGGAGTGGACGGGACTCGAACCCGCGACCCCCGGCGTGACAGGCCGGTATTGGCGAATCGCAGCGAACAGTCGCGAACGAGCAATCCCTATAAATCAACAACTTAGAGCTCACTCTTGTTCGTCGCCGTTCGCCGAAATTCGACTTCAGCCGCGCTCCGGTTTACCCCTTGGTTTACCCCTCAGAACCACGCACGACTTGGCCTTCCGCCGACGCACACTGCATCACCGAGGCAGGGAGAGCCTTCAAGACCGGTCAGAGGCTCATCGACTGTCGAGATGGCCCTGGACCAGCCCCCGTAGGCGCGACGGTGTAGAGCGGCTGGAGCGTCCGGTATCGAAAGGGCTGAGCGGGCGGGTGGTCGCTGAATGGCACGCTGCGTGGTCGGCCTGCGTCGTCATCGATCACAGCGTTCGCGCCGGACCGATTGGGCCGCTACGCCGCAGCCTTGAATGCGTCAAAACGCTGTGCCAGACGTTCCCGGTCCGGCTTATCAACGCCTCGAGCGGGTAGCTGCAAGTCCCCGAGATGCAAGCTCTTGAGCGCTTCCAGCATCGGCCCGTCCTTCTGGGCCCGCAGGCGTTCCGACACGTGCACCCTGAAGTCGGGATCGATCCCGATGAGGTGCGCGTCGAACGCGGCGTGATGAATCTTGGACAATGGAATGCCATTCGGGACGACAGGGTGCCCATAGCGCTCGTCGCCGTCCGCGACGATGTGGGCAGCGTCGAGAAGCATCGGCTCCGGCAGCCCGGAGAGCGCGCAGCGTCCTCGGTAGGCTGTGATAACGGCGTCGCGGAATGATGCCTGGTGCAGCCGCTGTTTGACTGTGCGCAGCGCGTACCGGCGATCAGCCGCGTCTGCACTCAGCGCAGCTTCGCCCGGCTGCCCGAAGGCCAGGCTCGCCCGCAGGCCACCGCGATCCCACCCCGCAATGAACGCCGGAACAATGGCCTGGTACCGACCCGGAGACGTGCCGAGGAAGTACAGAATCGGCGTCTGCTGCTCAAACGCCTCGCGGAGCCAACGGTTCTCAGCAACATCGGGGTTGGTGCCCATGAAAGCGTAATCAACCGCGTCGACGCCTTCGAAGATCTGCCTGTGCACATCCCTTTGGTCGTCATACCAGACGCGGGAGCCGGGGCGCGGGTACACGGTCCTGACCGACAACAAATGCCGCATCTGCCGGGGTTTGAATATTCCCCGTTGCTGATTGATCAGGGGTAGCCGTTCACCGCGGTACTGAAAGCCTGCACGCAGATGGTCCGAGTCCAGGTGATCGTGCACTTCCTGCAGCCTTCTGACTTGTCGGAACGCCTCCGCCCTGATCACTGCGTCTTCTTGGTCTGGATCCGTCACGCAACTTCCCTTCTACGAAGCGGACAGACGCGGTGCCCAACGCTCAACTCCGCGCTGCAACGCCGTCACCTCCACCGCCTCGCGCAAACGCGCGAACAGCGCATCCTGCCAACCCAGAGGCCCGGTGAGCTTGCGCCCGAGGAGGTGTGCCGCCTGCTGGTCAAAGGCCACCGATGCCTCGTCGCGCAGAACTTCCCAGCACTGCACGATCTGCGGTCGGCGCGACCGCATCAACTCGGAGGTTGGCAGCTTGTCGGATTTCTGGTTGTTGATGGTTGGCGCCACGGGCAAAAGATTCCACAAGTCGTTGCAGCCCCAGAGGGCAAAGGGAATCACGTGGTCTACGGCGAGGCCCGCACCCAGGCGCCGATCGGACCACACGCAGACTCCCAGGCCGCTCTGGAGATAGACCTGTCGCGCCAGGTGTGTCGCCCGCTCCGGCTCCGGCCGCGCCAGCAGCAGCGGCAGCACATCGCTCGACCGGATTCCCTGACGCTGCCCGAAACGCTCGGTCAACGTCGCCCAGCGCAGCACCACCGCATCGATGATCCAGTGTCCCAGCAGGCTGAGCTCCCGCCACAACTCACTCGACATCACGACATCCGCAGTCTTCGGGTCGTGGCTGAACACCCTGCCGGTCTCCAGCGAGCCGCCCGAGAAGTCGACCGGACCGTAACGGATCGCCGAGGCGATCGATTGCAGCGCCGCCTCCAGCATCGCCGCGGCGGCAGCCGACAACCGACCGGCCTGCAAGTCCTGCTGCCAAGCGGCCAGGCCACCGTGAACGCCGGCACCACGATACGGGGCCATCAGCGCACTCATGGCCTTGCGGAACATGACCGGCTTGGTGCTGCCGGCCCCTTCAGACTGCGACTGCGGGATGAAGGTCCCGGCGGCGAAGATCGGCCAGTAGTAGCCCAGCCACTTCTCGGCGATGCGCCGGATCGGTACGCCGACACGGCCATCTGACCGCCAGCGCGCGCCGCGTGGTTCCTGCGTGGCCAATTCAGCCAGCGCCCGAAACAGGGCAAGCTTGTAGGTAGCAACCTTGCGATCGCGATTCAGGATGCCCTCGATCTGATCGATCGCCCGCAGGGCACCACCGATCCGAAGCTCGAACAGCAGCGTGAACCAGCGGGTACCGGCCCGGCCCAGCGCGTCGTCGTCGTCCCAACGCCCGATTTGCTGGAATCCCACACGCTCGAAGAGCAGTTGCAGGTACTCCGCGGTGTAGGGGCTGAACAAACGGCCGGAACCATCGCGCCCATCCTCACCCACGTCGGTGCGAGCCAGCGGCAGCGAGATCAGTAGCCGCCCGTGTGGCCGCAGCAAACCGCGCAGCGCGAAGGCGGTGTCGAACAAGTCGGCTTCGGGCACATGCATCAGCACGGCACTGCACAGCACCCCGTCGAACACTCCGCCGAACGGCACACCGATGGCCGGCAGCACTCCGGACGCGAGCCGCCCGCTGAGTTCGGGGTGATGATCCAGCGCTTCGACGCGCAGCGCGTCAACGGGCTCGACCCCGAAGGCCTCGAAGCCGCCGCGCAGTAGCAAGGCCAGATCACGCCCCGATCCTGCACCGACATCCAGGACGCGCGACCCTGCGGCAAATGCTACGCCGAAGTAGCGCGCGATCGAACTGGCGGCCGCCTCGTACCGGGCCACCACGTCTTTCGCATTGCGCGCATAGAACTCGGCGGTGGCATCGTCCATGCGCTCATGCTAAGGCCTGTCGGTGGAGGGCCGGATCGACGCCAGCCCGCGAGGCAACGACCCTGGGCCGCGTGTCAGAGGAAGATCGCGTAGAGCCGGTATGCAGCGGTTGCTGCCCCTGGCCGCAGCCGGTTCACTGACGGCTCAGCGACGGGTTCCTGACCTTCGGCTCAGTCCGGACGCCTGAAGCATGACTCCTGACTAGCGGCAGTTGCAGATTGGCACTCTGCGTTCCTGAGTGCCTTCTTCGACTGGGAGAAGCGGCGATGCCGCGTCATCGACGATGCCGTGAGGTTTATCTGCTGACTGCACTTCCGATTCAAACCGCATTTACCCAGCGGTTTGCGTCTGGTCGATGTGTAACATGGGACGACCCGGAGGAGAGCGGTCGGCCGACGCATGGACCCACAAAAGCAGAAGGAACAGTTCAACTACGCGTACGTGTGCGCGCTGGCCGCGCATGCAGGGCTGAACCGCGTCGACAGCCCTGTCGACGACGACAGCATCGACGTAGCGTTCAAGAGTAGGGGTTATCACGGACGCCCGATCCGAAGCCCGCAGATCGAGTTCCAACTCAAGTGCAGCGCGCAACAGAATCTTGTGGACGAGGTCGGGGGGGTGATCAAGTACAAACTCAGCCGCAAGAACTACGACGATCTGCGTGGTGACGACTTTGCCGCGCCTCGCTACCTTGCCGTGCTTCTGGTCCCTGCTGAACTCGAAGCATGGATCGCCCACAACGACGAACACATCGCGCTCTTCAACAGTTGCTACTGGCTCTCGTTGAAGGAGGCTGAGCCGACTGACAACGAAGAAAGCGTTACGGTCCACGTCCCGCTCGCACAGCGCCTGACAAGCGCAAAGCTGCTGGAGATGATGGACCGCGCGAGTCACGGGGAATGGCTGTGAGCGAAGGCGGCTCCCGCGATCGACGCGATCTCGACGCATCCGTCGAGCAAGTCCAGGCTTACCTGCAATCGAAGGAGTGGTTCCAAGACGGCAAGATTCGCAGTGTCGCGACCATCTGGCATCGGCATCATGAGGAAGACGCCGAAGTTGTACTGCCGTTCCCGTACGTCAAGGATTTTCGACAGCGCATTCGCGATGCTCTGTCGGCAATCGCTTCATTCGAAAATCGCGCCCCTGCTGATGTCCTGAGCGACGTAAAGCGGCTGTTTGCGAACGTCATCGCGATTCGTGTAATTGCCGAGGACACGGACGGCGGGACTATTCCGATCAACGATGGTGTCCTGCTAATCGCAAAGGCAAAGGACCTCTTGTCAGCGGCAGCGCGCTCCCTGTACGCGAAGAGGAAGCAGTTCACGCGTGGCGCGCCCAAGGAGGCGAAGGAGTACCTCGAAACACTACTCCTTGGACAAACCGAAGTCGGAAGCTATGTGGTCAATGTCATCGCGCCAGTTCAAGCGGTTCCAGTCCAACGGGAGTTGGCGACTGCGATCCCACTAGCGCAGGCGATCACAGCCAGCCTCGTCGCAGGCCTGGGCGCTCTTGAGAAGGCGAGCACGACCTACGAGGAGCATGGCGACCTTGGAGTGTTTGACGAGGCCGTCCTGGCCGGGGCGAGTTCAAACATGTGCGATGCGCTGCTCGGCTTCAGCGGTGAGAAGCACAACAGAGCGTTTGAAATCACCGTGACGGCGGCATCAAGCCCTCTATTCGAGACGAAGCCGTCAAAGTTCGTTTTCGGCGGGAAGCATGTTGGGGTTCTTGAGAAGGCGACGAGCTACTACAAGGGTGACTATGTCTTGCCCCAGCGCACGCTCTTCGGGCACATCACGAAGTTGAGTCGCCCCAGAGACGAAACTTCGCGCACGATTACGATTGACGCGCAGGTTGGTGACGTTGAACGCAAGGTTCAGGTGGAGCTGTCTGGCGATGAGTACCACATGGCAGTCATCGCGCACGACGAGTCGAAAATGGTGCGGGTCGATGGTGACGTACACGTCAAGAGCAAGTCCGCCCAGTTGCTGAATCCGAGCAACTTTGGCGTCATCGAACCTGATGACCTCCCGCTCCACGGAGGGCGCGGAGACGAGGACCTCTGAAGCGAGTACCAGCACCCGATCGATGTCTTCGATCACCATGAGATCGGATCCAACGGCGAGCCGCCTGCAACAGTCGACCCGGGGCAGCTTTCGATCGAAGCGGCCGATCAACATTGGCGCCTGTGCAACTGCATTTAGTCTTTGAGCGTCCTTCAGAACCTGGCCCGCTGCTCCGTCGCGGCAATGGCAAAGGCGGGGGGCGCGCTAAATCTGCGCTCAGCAGGGCTCGATGAGCAGCGCGATTGCGCGGCCGGCCGCCCCGCAGGGACTGGACACCCGATTCAGAGCAACACGGGATCGCGGTGTTCTCCCCGTGCGCCGCAACAGCCCACCATCTAGCAGCTTGCATCAGCACAAAATGGACCGCACCAGGAATGGCCGAGTCCCTGGTCCCGGCAGCCCCTCAAGCGTCGACTCAACAGCCTCTGCATATGTCAACACCCGACCCCACACCCGAGTCCGACAACGTTTACGAAGACAGCAACGTCCTCTCGCCCAACTACCGCATGGAGCGAGCATCAGAGGGTGGAACGGACTGCATCAAGCTGTACATGCAGACGTTCAATCGTCCGGGAGACAACGCGCCTGGATGGCGCTCGTCACCGGAAGACAAGTGGCCGCTCGTATCCGTGGTTCGACCAGGCCGCCTGGAGTTCAGCCCGGTGTTCTCGAACCCTCACGCCCAGCGCTACCTTCTCCCAAAGCACGGGGCAATCGGCAAGCTGGTTTACCTGGACAAGGTGGATGAGCCGCTGCCTGAAGATACTGATGTCAACAGCGTGCTGCGTTTCATCGACCACCGCCTGCCCTGGGGCCTCTTCGTCAAATCCGAGCATGGCTTCGGGCTGGAGAAGGAACTGGCCGAAGTCTGGACGATGCTGTCCTCAGTACGTCCGAAACCGGCGCTGGTGATCGAGAAGGAGGGACAGTCGCGCATGGACGGCGACACCATCGTGGTCAGCGAAGACGACCTCGACAGCATGCGTCGCGCCATGAACCGCATCGACCGTCGTAAGCGCGATGGCGTCCGGATGGCAAAGAGGTCGACCGTGTTCAACCAGTTGCTGACCAAGCTGGAGCCGACGCGCTTCATGCGTGCAGGACCGGGACCCGCCCAGCCCTCGACCGCGCAGGAGGCACAGTCCCGGCCGAGGCGCCCGAACCCCATCGAACGTAAGGCCAGCCGAGCATCCGTTGCTGCCGTTCGGGAAAATCTTCCCCTGCTCGCCTCCGACGCGCCGGCCATCCTCATGGAACTACGCGCAGAGATCGAGCGCGTCACGCTGGCCGAGATGATTGCCAGGTACAGCGAACTGCTTGCGCAGGATCTCCCAGAGCCGCGCTGGCAAGCGTTCTTCGAAGGCAACGTCTTCGTGCTGAGCTTGGTCTTCTCGCGGCGGGTGTCCCTCTTGCACGCGCAGTTCCATGCCCAGGGCTCGACGATTGCCGGCAGCGGTGCACAGATTGGCGACTTCCTGTTCAGGGAGACCGGGCAGGGCTTGGCCATCGTCGAGATTAAGAAGCCAGGTTGCGAGCTGGTGCGCGGGACGCCGTACCGAAACACGGAGGTCTATGCGCCGAGTGCCGAACTCGGCGGTGCAGTGGCCCAGACGCTGCTACAGCAGAGCCACCTGCGCTCCAACTGGCTGGTGCACCGCAGCCGTGCGGAGCTCTCACAGTCCATGCCCGAAGCTATCAAGTGCGTCGTCATAGCAGGCCGACTGCCAGCCGGCGAAGCGCAGCGACGCAGCTTCGAAGTCTTCCGCAACGCCTGCAAGGACGTGGAGATCGTCACCTTCGACGAACTGTTGGACAAGCTTCGGCTCCTGCTGGACCACCTGAGTCCAGCCAGCAATCTGGCAGACGACATTCCCTTTTAACGTTGCCAACTTTTGGCGCGGCAACCTGGCCAGGAGGTCTACCCCTTCGCCCAGAGCCACTGCAACGAACACCCCACCGGTTCTGCACGCTCGTCCGCCGATGCCCGCTCTCTGTGGGAGCGGTCGTCGAGAAAGGAGCTCGCGATCGGCGGCTTTCAGTCTGAAGTTGAGATCGGAGTGCGTGGGAGCGGTGCAGCGGCTCCGACTGGGGCGCAGGCATATACAAAGTGTCAGGAGATCGCCTCGGTTAGGTTCGGGTCTGCAGGTACTGCGTCGATCGGCGCAGCTAACTGCGCAACGGATTCAGTTCGTGCCTGAGCGCCGCCCCCAGCCTCGGCTTTGGTGGCGCCGATTGCCACATCAGCCTTCGGAGCTTTGCCGTCCAGGTCGTTCTTCTTGCTATCGGCCTCATTCATCCGCCGCCTGCAACCCATCGCGAAATTGCGCATCATCGAGGACAGCGCGAGGACGATCCGCTTGAACCTCGAGCGCTGCTGCTCGACCTGTTTCTCGGTGATCACCTCCTCGATCTCGAGGGTCTGCAGCAGCGGCATCAACTGGTCCAGCTTGTGGATCAGCTCGAAGTAGCGCCTTCCGAGGGCCGACGTAATGCCCACCTCGACCTCCAGCGGAACGGTGTCGTAGGTCGCCACCGTCTCGATACTGTGGTTCTTGAAGAGCAGTTCGGCACCATCGATGGCCTGGTTGAGTTCCTTGGTGCCCTCGTCCATCTTGTTGCGGACGGCCTGTTCGATCTGCTCGACGTACTCGTGCGGCACCTTGGTCCGGCCCAGCGCTGAGACGAAGTACAGGCTTGCCTGGAAGCTGTAGAAGCAGCGGGCGAAGATGCGTTTGCCTTCGGCGCTGGCGAGCCGCGTCTTGCGCTTGAGCGAGGCTGCCTCGACACGCCGGAAATCCGCCCGGTATTCGTCCTTGTTCAGGATGCGGCGGTTCGCCTCACCCGTGTCCATCACCGCCAGTTGGATCTTGCTCATGCCGGGTCTCCCTGCGGGTGTGGGTGGTGACATGGCCCGATCTTCCACACCGGCACAAGCCCGCGCCAGCAGAAATCCCGTCGTTTCAGACCCGGAAACCGGGGGACAGCAGGTGTGAAGGCGATGCGCCGCCATTTCCTGTTGACAGCCCGCAAAGCCGGACTTACTGTTTCGTCCGTGCGATAGCTGGCCTCGCAATCAAACCCGGCAAGCCCTTCCAAGCGCGCGGCCCCGCCTGCGCCACCCCTCGGGGCACATCCTCCCTGCCGATCGACCTTTCGAGGCGTGACCACGTCCTGGTTCGCGCCGAAAGGTTTCCCTGATCGGTAGCTGGCACACCGATCCAGCGGCTCACGCCGTCTTCAAGCCAGACCAGGCGGCCGGTTCACGACCGGCACTTCACATCACCCCGCGGGG
>Ga0138256_10001079_pt1 | contig 29177 bp, 30 predicted proteins | sample KNB2016incub_MG_FD_105486 | JGI IMG/M metagenome (GOLD analysis project Ga0138256, IMG submission 105486) | Active sludge microbial communities from wastewater in Klosterneuburg, Austria - KNB2014incub_MG | ecosystem: Engineered > WWTP > Activated sludge > Unclassified | place: Austria... | reverse complement strand
GCGTGGCTCGCGCCCGCCGCGATCACCACAGGCGAACCTGGCAGCGGTTCGAGCGATGTGTCGGCATTTTCGGCGTTGTCCGCCAAACTGCGGATTGAAACGGGGGTTGCGGTGCTGGACCGCTGGCAGTTGCAGAGCGCACAAGGTGAGCTGGGCGCACACGGCCGCATCGATCTTGTGAAGCGCGACTACGATCTGGATGTCGACTGGCAACGAATGTCCGATACGTCGTCGGAGACGGCGCCCACCGCCGAAAAATCGCGACTAGCAGCCGCTTGGGCTGCGCTGCGCAATCGACTGCAGGGCGAATCTGCGGCGACGCCCGCACCCGGCCCCGCACCTGATGGGACGCCGTTGGCATTTCGGATCGTTGGCGATTGGGATGCTCCGTTCGTGACACCACTCTCACAGCAGGCCAACGAATGACGAAACTGGCAGCCATTCAGATGACCAGCGGCCCGGACATCCGCGCAAATCTTGAGGCGGCTCATGTGTTGCTGCGCCAGGCGCGTGCGGCGGGTGCCGAGCTCGCCGCGTTGCCGGAAAATTTTGCCTTTCTCGGCCGCAATGATATGGACAAGCGCGCGGTGGCCGAGGCGGATGGCAGCGGTCCCATGCAGGATTTCCTGTCGGCCACGGCGCGCGATCTGCGGCTGTGGATAGTGGGCGGCACCCTGCCACTCCAGTCGATCGCGCGCGACGGACGAGTGTCATCGGCCCTGCTGGTTTTCGACGCCGACGGGCAGCGCGTCGCGCGCTACGACAAAATTCACCTGTTCGACGTCGATTTGCCGACAGCCGGCGAATCCTATCGCGAGTCGGCGCATGTGGCGCCCGGTCAGGCGCCGCAGCTCGTCGATACGCCTGCTGGCAAGCTCGGTCTCGCCGTGTGCTACGACATACGTTTTCCGGAGCTGTTTCGTCGGCTATCGCAACGCGGGGCCGAACTCTTCGTGCTGCCGTCGGCCTTTACAGTGCCCACCGGGCAGGCGCATTGGGAGGTCTTGCTGCGCGCGCGTGCGATCGAGAACCTCGCGGGACTGATCGCGCCGGCGCAGTGGGGAACCCATCCGAACGGTCGCAGGACGTATGGTGACTCGATGATCGTGGATCATTGGGGCCAGGTTCTCGCCCGCTTGCCGGCGGGCACGGGGGTAGTGACGGCCGAAATCGACCTGGCGGAGCAGATCGCGCGACGTCAAGCCTTCCCATCGCTTGAACACCGCGTGCTTTGACCCCACAGTAGCTGGATGAATGCCACCGCCGCCCTTGCAGCCGCCCCCGATTCACTCGCGATCGCCCAGGACTTGATCCTGAAGCCGGGCGGGCTCGATCTCGATCGAATCCACGCCGTTCTTGGCAGCATCATGTCCTCGACGATCGATGCCGCGGATATTTACTTTCAGCTGTCGCGCGAGGAGAGCTGGGCGCTCGAAGACGGGATGGTCAAGGACGGCAGTGCCCACATCGAGCAGGGCGTGGGGGTACGCGCGCTATCGGGCGAGAAGACAGGTTTCGCCTATTCGGACGAAATCATCCTGCCCGCATTGCAGGAGGCATCCAGAGCGGCCCGAGCCATCGCCAGGAGCGGACAGGAATTGGGCGCGCAGGCATTGCTGCCAGCGAGTGGCCATCGATTGTACCTGCCGGCCGATCCAGTCGTTAGTCTGGCGGATGATGACAAGGTCGAATGGCTGATGCGGATCGATCGCGAGACGCGCAAGCTCGATCCACGCGTCACGCAAGTGATGGCAAGTGTCTCGGCGGTGCACGAGGTTGTGCTCGTCGCGGCGAGCGACGGGACGCTGGCCGGTGACGTGCGCCCGCTCGTACGCATGAATGTGAGCGTGATCGTCGAGCAGAACGGCCGGCGCGAAACGGGCTATGCTGGGGCGGGTGGCCGCATTTCACTGCCCGAGTTGGTAGCCGGTGAGCGGCCGCTGGCACTGGCGCGCGAAGCCGTGCGCCAGGCGCTGGTGAATCTGGACGCCATTCCGGCGCCAGCGGGTGCGATGACCGTTGTTCTCGCGCCGGGCTGGCCTGGGATTCTGTTGCACGAGGCCATCGGGCACGGGCTCGAGGGCGACTTCAATCGCAAGGGCACGTCGGCGTTCGCCAACCGCATCGGTGACCGCGTGGCATCACCTGAGTGCACGGTCGTGGACGACGGCACATTGTCGCAGCGACGCGGCTCGCTCAACGTGGATGACGAAGGTACGCCGACGCGCTGCACGACGCTGATCGAGAACGGCGTGCTGAAGGGGTACCTGCAGGACAAGCTCAACGCGCGGCTGATGGGGGTGGCCGCTACCGGCAACGGTCGCCGGGAGTCGTTCGCGCATATGACCTTGCCACGCATGACTAACACCTACATGCGTCCTGGGAAGCACACTGCCGAGGAGATCGTCGCCTCGGTGAAGCAGGGCGTGTATGCCGCGAACTTCGGCGGCGGGCAGGTAGACATCACGTCGGGCAAGTTCGTGTTCTCGGCCAGCGAGGCCTACCTGATAGAGAACGGTCGGATTGGCGCTCCCATCAGGGGCGCGACGTTGATCGGCAACGGGCCTGACGTGCTCACACGTGTGTCGATGGTCGGCAACGACCTGAAACTCGACGATGGCGTGGGAACCTGCGGCAAAGAAGGCCAGAGTGTGCCGGTCGGCGTCGGCCAGCCTACCTTGCGCATCGACGGCCTGACGGTGGGCGGCACGGGCTAGTTGGTCTGCATTTGTCGATGCTTGCGATCGAAACGGATCGCTCATTGATCGGGCGATCGATCGACAATGCTGCGCGTGCGGTCCGGTCGGACTACCGGTGCGCGGCGCGGCCCAGGTGCTCCGTGCAGTGCAAGGAAGCACACCGTACTAGAGATCCATCAGTATTAGTCTGCCTCGTCAGCGGCGGTCGCCTTGCTGGCGGCGTCCGCGTTCGATGAATGCGCGCCGGGAATCGTGTCGACCGCCGCATTGTCGGCCGAGATCCGCTCGTCCCCGTATAACAACTCATGCTGGCCGATGGTGATCACGTCGCCATTGCGCAGCGTCTGGCGGCGAATGCGCCGGCCACGCATGTGGATGCCGTTGGTGCTGTTCAAATCCTCGATCACGGTCGAGCGCTCGGTAGTCAACAGTTGGCAGTGATGCCGGCTGACGAAGCGACTGTCGATCTGTACGTCGTTGTCGGTCGTACGTCCGACCACGCGACGCCCGACGCGCAGCGGTGTCTCCGATATCGTCTGGCCATTGCAGCGCAGCACGATGCGAGCGTAAATGCGGCCGCTGCCGGCATTGACCGAATCCAATTGAGTGCCGCTTTGATGCGAGGACAGGGTGTGCGTGCGGGCAGCGAATTCGACCCATTGCAACTCTGTGATCGCAACTTGCAATTCCTGCGGCGTGACCGTGTCGGTATCGCTCGAGAATGCCGCCATCATCGCGGTGTCGCACAGTGTATTGATCAGTCGTGGCACGCCGCCCGTATAGCGGAAGATTTGCGGAAACACGCGCGATTCGAAAATCGTGCGACCCTCGGCGCCGGCCACATCGAGGCGATGGCGGATATAGCCCTTCATGTCCTCGAGTGTCAGCGCGCTCAAGTGAAAGCGTAGACGAACGCGCTGTGCGAGCTGAATCAGTTCGGACGAATCGAGCTTCTCGTTGAGCTCTGGTTGGCCCGCGAGGATGATCCGTAGAACTTTCTCTTTCGTGGACTCGATGCCGGACAAGAGGCGAATCTCTTCCAGAACTTTGAGCGAGAGGTTTTGCGCTTCATCGACGACCAACAGCACCTTGCGCCCAGCGGCAAACTGCTCGATGAGAAATGTGTTGATCGTCGAGATCAATTCGGCCTTCTTCATCTTGAAGGGCGAGAAACCGAACTGCACCAGAATCGTTTGCAGGAACTCGACCGCGGAGACCTGCGTCTGATTCACTTGCGCGACTACGACGTCGGCATCGAGCGTTCGCAGAAACGTCTCGATGACGGTGGTCTTGCCCGCGCCGATCTCACCGGTGATCACGACGAAGCCGTCGGTGAACATCACGGTGGATTCCATGTACGCTTTGGCACGCGAGTGCGCCGCCGAGAGGTACAGGAACTGGGGATCGGGGCTCAGGCGGAATGGCAGTTCCGTCAGCTTGAAGTGATCGAGATACATCTTGCTTGCGATATTACGGCAAGTCGCGCGGCCATGGCGCTCGGCAGCGCGAGCGCAGGTCGCCCACCATCACCGAAACGAGACCCAGGTCTCGCGATCGATGCGCCTCAGCAACGCGCGAGCGCCGCTGTCGCGTCTCGCCGCGGAATCTGCTATCAGCGTAATGTGCCCGAGTTTGCGATCCGGTCGCGGATCTTTGCGGTAGTCGTGCAAATGTACACCGGGCCGTGCCAGCAAGTCAGCACGTGGTGGCAGTGTGCCGATCAGATTGATCATCGCACTATGACCCCGCGCCTGCGTGCTGCCTAGCGGCAAGCCGGTGATCGCGCGAATATGGTTTTCGAACTGACTGGTCACGGCGCCTTCGATGGTCCAGTGACCGGAGTTGTGTACGCGCGGCGCGATTTCATTGGCGATCAGGCGCCCACGATGCACGAAGAACTCGATCGTGAGCACGCCAACATAGCCGAAGTGATCCAGGATTCGGCGCAGCGCCGCGTTGGCGCGCCGTGTTAGCGGTGTGCTACCGAAGGGCGCGCGAGTGAGCCGCAGAATGCCGCCACGGTGCAGGTTGCGATTGAGCGGATAAAATGCCGTCGCCCCATCGCTTCCGCGCACGCCGATCGCCGAGACTTCGTAATCAAAAGGCACGAGATTCTCGTACAGGCATGGCAGCGCGCCGAGCGCATCCCAGGCCCGGTCGATGTCGCGCGGACCGCGGATCACAAATTGACCCTTGCCGTCGTAGCCGCCGTGACGTGTCTTGAGTACACCTGGCAAACCGACCTGCGCAATGGCGGCCAGCAACTGCTTGCGCGATGCGACGGCGGCGAAGCGCGTCGTGGGGATGCCGAGTGCCTCGAACAGCCGCTTCTCGCGCAATCGGTCCTGGGCCGCCGCGAGTGCCTCGATCGGCGGAAAGACGCGGGTCAGTCGGGCGATCGGTTTGAGTCCGGCAACAGAGGCGTTTTCCCAATCGAAAGTCACCACGGCGGAGCGCCGCGCGAGTCGCGCTAACAATTTGGGTGAAGCCATGTCGCCGCACAGTATTGGGGCGAGCTGCCCGGCTGGGGTTGCCGCACTGCGATCGAGAAACAGGAAGTCGAAACCGAGTGGATAGCCGGCCAACGCCAGCATGCGCCCGAGTTGGCCGGCGCCGACGATGCCGATCGTCATGCCGTGTGCGGTGAGCTGGGATCCGGTTGGGCGCGGACCTTGTCAGTCTGCTGCCGACGATACTCGGCCAGCGCCTGGTCGACAACGGGGTACTTGTTAGCCAGGATGGCAGCCGCTGCGAGCGCCGCATTGGTGGCGCCAGCCGCACCGATCGCAAATGTGGCCACCGGCACGCCGGCCGGCATTTGCACGATCGAGAGCAACGAATCGAGACCGTTGAGCGACTTCGATTGCACCGGTACGCCGAGCACGGGCAAGCTGGTCTTGGATGCTGTCATACCGGGCAAGTGCGCAGCGCCGCCCGCGCCTGCGATGATGACTTCGAGTCCGCGTTGTTTGGCGCTGCTCGCGTATTCGAACAGCAGGTCCGGGGTGCGGTGCGCGGACACGACTCGGGTCTCGTACGGCACGCCGAGCTGGCCGAGCGTTTCGGCGGCTGCCTGCATCGTCGTCCAATCGGACGTCGAGCCCATGATGATGCCAACTAACGGCTGCATCGATCCATTCTAACACGCTACCTCAGGGAGTCGCGTGCGGTTCGAGCAGTATTCTGAGGGCCCGGAAGAGCTCGCGACTGGCACGGCTGCGCAAGGCTTCGGCGGCGTGCGTATTGCGCGCCCGGTCGAGCAGGGGCGCCAAATCGTCGAGGGCCAGACCCGGATGCTCGGCTGCCAGAGCCTGCAAACCCGTCTCGCCCTCGCGCAGCAGCCGATCACGCCATGCTTCGACTTGTTTGTGTTGGCGGGCGAGATCGAGTGACACGCGGTTTTGCGTCGCGAGGGCCGTTTCGATATCGGTTGTATCGAGCGAGCGCATCAGTTTGCCGATGTACTGCCGCTGCCGGGCGAGTCCGCCGTGACTTGAAATTCGACGAGCGAGATCGATCGCATCGCGCAGTGGTTCGGTGAGCGGCAGCGAGTCGAGTTCGGCGGTCGTCAACGCGATCAGGCGTTCGCCGAGCTTCTGGGCCTCGAGGGCCGACCGTTTGCGCGAACTCTTGCTCGGCTTTCGTTCTGTGTCGTCGTCGTCCACAGTACAATTCTGCCATGGTACAAGCTGTCGACGTCACGCGAATTCCAGAACTTCAGGCAATTACCTCGAGCGCGCTGGCGGCCGCCAAGCGCGCGGGCGCCTCGCAAGCCGAGGTTGATCTGAGTTTGCAGCAAGGGCTGTCGACGACGGTGCGCCTGGGCGAAGTCGAGACTGTCGAGTACCACCGTGACCGCGGGCTCGGCGTCACGGTGTACTTCGGCCAGCGCAAGGGCTCGGCGAGCACTGCGGATCTCAGTGTGCAGGCCGTCGAAGATAGTGTCGCCAAGGCCTGTTCGATCGCTCGCTACACTGCGGAAGACCCTTGCGCGGGACTCGCCGATCCGTCCGATCTCGCGCGTGACATTCCCGATCTCGACCTCGACCATCCTTGGGCCCTGTCGCCCGAAGCCGCCGTCGAACTCGCGCAGCGCTGCGAAGCGGCGGGTCGAGCGGTCGATCCGCGTATCAACAATTCCGAGGGTGCATCGGTTACGACGCATCGCGGTGTACGCGTCTACGGCAACTCGCATGGCTTCCTCGCGGGCTATCCCAGCAGTAGTCATACCGTGAGTTGCGTTCTGCTGGCAGGCGCCGGCGACGGCATGCAGCGCGACTATTGGTATTCCACCGCGCGCGACCCTCAGGATCTCGAATCCGCCGAGCTGGTCGGCAGGCAGGCAGGGGTACGTGCCATCGCGCGCCTGGGCGCGCGCCGAGTGACCACCCAGCGCGCACCGGTGTTGTACGCTCCCGAAGTGGCGCGCGGTCTGTTTGGACACCTCATCGGGGCAATTCGCGGCAGCAGTCAGTATCGAAGGTCGTCATTCTTGTTAGGTAGCGCCGGCCAGCAGGTGTTACCCGCCTGGCTCGATGTGCACGAGCAGCCGCATATCCAGAAGGGATTGGGCAGCACTCCGTTTGATGGTGAAGGCGTGGCGACGCGCGACCGCGAATTGGTCCGTGGCGGCGTGCTCGACGGTTACGTACTAAGTAGTTATTCGGCGCGCAAGCTGGGGCTGCATACGACTGGCAATGCGGGCGGCACGCACAATTTGACCGTGACGTCACGTACTGGCGCACTGACGTCAGAAGAATTGTTACGAAAACTTGGGCGCGGCCTGATCGTGACCGAAATGATGGGACAGGGCGTGAACGGCGTGACCGGCGATTACTCGCGCGGCGCAACGGGGTTCTGGGTGCAGGACGGCGCGATCGCCCACGCCGTTCAGGAAGTCACGATCGCGGGCAATCTCAAGGACATGCTGGCGGGAATAGTCGCGCTTGGCAGCGACGTGGACTATCGCAGCAGTATCCGCTGCGGATCGGTACTGGTTGGCGAGATGACCATCGCGGGCGAATGAGCAGGAGGAGTGGCGTGTGGCGAACCTGACGCCGGCTCAAGTATCGATGCACGGCACGAATTCCTCGTGCCGTGCGGATCGAGCCGGTGCACGGACCATGGGTATCCGGATGGCACCGGCCAGTCAGGCGTTCGCTTCGACCAGATCGCGGAGCGTTTGGTCAGCGCACGTGAGCCGCCATGCGGCCTCGAGCTGTTCGGTAATCCGATCGACCGCTGGGAGCGCCTTGCCTTCTGCAGGCAGCTGACCGCTCTTTTGCGAACGCGCCACACCGATGATCTCGTTCAAAGTGATGTGACCGATATCGCGAGCGGGAAGCAGAATGTCGTCGTCGCTGGCGACGATGAGCTTGGCCTGTTCCAAGCTCCCGACACTCTGCGCGATGGCGATGCCAGGCATCCGGAGCTCATCCGCTAGCGACTGCACTGACCAGCGCGATGCACCTTGCGTGTGGCTCAGTGCGACGAGGTACATGATCTTGAGCGCAAGCTTCTCGAGCTCTTGCGCTGAGAGGCGGATCTCAACGAGTCCGAGCCGCAGGTGATTGCGATTCTGGACGTAGAAGGACAATCGCGCCCCGACCAGCAGGATCAGCCAACCGAGATAGGTCCACAAGAGCGCTGCGACAATGATCGCGAAACCGGCATAGACGATCGTCAGGCGAGTGGTATAGACCACCATCGCCGTGAACACTTTGCCGACGGCTGCCCACAAGATGCCCGCAGTCAGGCCGCCGATGAGCGCCGGGACGAATGCGACCCGCGTATTGGGCACGAACATATACAGGGCCGTGAACATCGCGGTGACGACCAGGTACGGCGACAGGCCGATGCCCCAGGCAAACACGCGATTCATCAGTGGCAGTTCCCGGGCCCACTGAGCCGCGGTGCTGTCGAGCGCGACGTGCGAAAGCCCGATGAACGCGACCAGCAACAGGGGTCCCAGAATCAACAGCGCCGCGTACTCTGTGATCCGTCGACCGATGCCGCGCGCCTGTTCGACGCGCCACACGAAGTTGAAGCCGTCCTCAACCTTCTTGATCGTACCGATCAGCGTCCATAACAACAGTGCGAAGCCGACTGAACCGACGATGCCGGTGCTCACATTGTCGGCAAACTGCATGACTCGCGCGGTGAGATCGGTTGCCGCGTCGCCGAGCGGCCGGAAGAACTCGTAGATGATCGGTTCGAGATCGCGGTGCGCGCCAAACACCTTGAGTATGGCAAAACTGAACGCGACGAGCGGGATTAGCGAAAGCAGGGTTGCATACACCAGCCCCATTGCATACAGATTGATCTGTCCACGCAGCAGATCGCGCAGGAGCGCGTAGGGGTAGCGTAAAATGCGCAGCAGGGTGCCAATGGGCGAGGGGCCATTGGCGAGATCGCCAAACAGCCAGCCATCGAGCCAGTTGAATACAGCAGCCAACATTTCGAAGCTCAAGAATAAGAGGCTGACACGCCAGTGTCACTCGATTAGATTGGCTCAATGTCGCGCGGCCGTGGTTACCCTGAACGAATCGTTTGCCTAACGGAAGAAACGACCGAAACGCTCTATCTGCTGGGTGAGGACTGGCGGATCGTCGGCATTTCGGGCTTTACGGTCCGTCCACCCATCGCCCGCAAAGAGAAGCCTCGAGTCTCGGCGTTTACGAGTGCGAAGATCGACAGGATCATCGCGCTGCAGCCCGATCTGGTGCTCGGATTTTCCGATCTGCAGGCGGATATCGCGGCGGACCTGGTGCGCGCCGGCGTCGAGGTACACGTTTTCAATCATCGCAGTGTCGCGGAGATTCTGCGCACCATCCGTGTGCTGGGCGGCATGGTCGGTTGCGAGGACAAGACACTCGCGCTCGTCACGAAGCTCGAGACTGGTCTGGCGCATGCGCGTGAGCGCGCCGCAGCACTAACAACACGACCGACAGTCTATTTCGAGGAATGGGACGAACCGCAGATCTCGGCGATCCGCTGGGTATCGGAGCTGATCGGTATCGCCGGCGGCCGTGATTGCTTCCCGGAGCTGGCATGCGAATCGCTCGGCAAGAATCGGATCATCGCCGATCCGCTCGAAGTACCGCGCCGCGCGCCCGACATGATCCTCGGGTCCTGGTGCGGCAAGAAGTTTCGGCCGGAACGCGTGGCTGAGCGCCCGGGTTGGCAGGACGTTCCGGCGGTCGTCGACGGTCATCTCTACGAGATCAAGTCATCGATCATCCTGCAACCAGGTCCCGCGGCCCTGACTGATGGACTCGCTGCCATTCAACGCGTGATCGATCGCTGGGCGAAGGCACGCCGCAACCGCTGTTAGTCCAGGGATGTCGCGAAAGCGCTGCGATCGGGTGCGATCTGCGCGACCAGCCGCGGTAGTTTCAGGGCGCCATCACTGTGCGCCGCCGAGTCGCCGCTCTCAATGTCGTAGCGAAGGTCTGGATGTGCGTAGCGCTTGCCGTGATACACAAAATGTCCGGCGGTGAGATCTGTCACCTGTTCGATGTGGCCGTCGTACACCACGCGCGACGATGATTTGCCGTCGAACAGATAGGTTGGCGCATTGTCCTGGACGATCAGCACTACCTCGTCAGAAAATGGCACAACAAAAATCATATTGCTGAAAGTCCCGTTGTCATTGGGCCGTCGCGCGATCAAACGGTTGGCCCTCGGGTCATAGTCCACATCGGTGAAGGAATAGGCGGGTGCGTGCAGGTATTGGCGCGCTGTTTCCCGCTCGGCCGCGGCTTGTCGTTCGATTCTGCGCGCTGCGTCTGTGGCACCTATCCATTGCACGGCGCCCCAGCAAACGCTTGTCAGCAACACCGCACCCACCGCGACCAACGGCATCGCGCGGCGCCAAGGCATGCTCCACACCCAGGACAGAATCGCGGCGATGCCTACGCCCAGGCTCGCCATGCCGATCGCGATTGCGGCGAAGATCTTGTACGCATCGCCGGTCAAAGCGCCAAAAAAGGCCACTAACAACCCAAGCATGGCCAACAGCGCGAGCGACGCCGTGAGAGCGGGATACCTGGGGAAGTAGCTGGCGTCGGAGCGTTGTGGCATGGCTGCGCGGCTCCCGCCGGATCAAGTACTTGCGGGGCCTGTGAGTCGCGCCAGGGCTTCGCGGTACTTCGCCGCAGTCTGCTCGATAATACCGGTCGGCAATCGCGGTCCGGGCGCACGCTTGTCCCAGTCGAGCGTTTCCAGATAATCGCGTACGAACTGCTTGTCGAAAGAGGGTGGGCTGATTCCGACGCGGTAAGTCTCGGCCGGCCAGAAGCGCGATGAATCGGGCGTCAATGCCTCGTCGATCAAGACGAGCTTCCCTGCCGGGTCGAGTCCAAATTCAAATTTGGTATCCGCGATGATAATTCCGCGGGCTTTAGCATGCTCGCAAGCGAATCGATACAGCGCGAGTGCGGTGTCGCGTACCTGCGTCGCGATGTCCCCGCCCAGCAAACGCGCAGTGTGCTCGAATGATATGTTCTCGTCATGATCGCCGACAGCCGCTTTGGTCGCGGGTGTGAACACTGGTTCGGCCAGTTGCTGCGCCTGCGCCAGTCCTCTGGGCAACTGGATACCGCAGATGGCGCCGCTGCGTTGGTAGTCCTTCCAGCCGGAACCAATGAGATAGCCGCGCACGACGGCTTCGACGGGAATCGCCTTGAGGCGCCGCACGATGATCGCGCGATCCGCGAGCAACACGCGTTCGCTCGCGGACAGCGGCAGCTCTTCGAGCGGCCGATCAGTTAGATGGTTGTCGACGATGTGCCGTGTCTTGTTGAACCAGAAATTCGAAATTTCCGTTAGCACCTGGCCCTTGTGCGGAATCGGGTCGGGTAACACCACGTCGAACGCGGACAGGCGGTCGGTCGTGACGATCAGCATATGAGCGTCATCGATCGCATAGATGTCGCGCACCTTGCCGGTGTGTAGCTTGCTGAGACCGTGCAGGTCGGTGCTGTGAACGGGGGGTGGAAGTTTGGTCAAAGCGTAAGTTCGTCACGGGAGCGGGCAGCGCTCGCCTGCTACTATAACCGCGATGAAGTGGACGGGAAAACTGGTTGGCGGCGTTATCGGCGCCGCATTCGGGCCATGGGGTGTCGCGGTCGGTGCGCTGCTCGGCCATCAGTACGACGCTCATATCGGGGCGCCGAAGCGTGTGCGCTCACGTCGCGACGGGAGGAGCAACGGTAGTCGCTCGAGCGCGGATGTCGGGGCTGTTAGCGACCGGTTCTTCGCGACAACCTTTCAGGTCATGGGATATGTCGCAAAGAGCGACGGTCGGGTCTCAGAGGCCGAGATCAATGCGGCGCGTGGCGTCATGCATTCCCTCAAGCTCGATCCCGTGGCGGTGCGCGGCGCGATCGATCATTTTTCACGCGGCAAGAGCGCCCGCTTCGATCTGGACGAGAGTGTGACCGGCCTGCGCCGAGCGTGCGCTGACCGCCCAGACCTGTTGCGGGTGTTTCTCGAGATCCAGCTCGAGGCGGCCATTGCCGGCACCGATCTGCAGGGGCCCGCGCGGTCGATTCTGCACGACATCGCGGGCCTCCTCGGCGTGTCAGGGCTCGAGCTTGTGCATATGGAAGCGGTACTTCGTATCCGGCGCGCCGCGGCTGGGCAGGAGCGCAACCAGGAACGAACGTCGCACGGCGGGCGGCGGACGCCTGCCACGAGCCCCAGGATGCAGATGGTCGACGCCTACGCCGTCCTTGAGATCGAGTCGACAGCGTCCAACGAAGAGGTCGTCAAGGCTTACCGGCGGCAGATCTCAAAACATCATCCCGACAAACTGCAGGCGAATGGTCTGCCCGAGTCGATGCTGGAGCACGCCAAGCAGCGCACGCAGCAAATCATCGAGGCGTACGACTTGATCCGTGAACGGCGCGACCTGACGTAAACTCCCCACATGATTGCCAAGAGCTGGATCGCACCGAGCATTTTGTCCGCCGACTTCGCGCGACTGGGCGAGGAAGTGGATGCCGTGGTGACAGCGGGCGCAGATCTGATCCATTTCGATGTGATGGATAACCATTACGTGCCCAATCTGACCATCGGCCCGCTCGTTTGCGCAGCGTTGCATAAACACGGTGTGAGAGTCCCGATCGACGTGCATCTGATGGTGCAGCCGGTCGATCGCATAGTGGCCGACTTCGCTGCGGCTGGCGCGACGTATATTTCATTTCATCCGGAAGCGTCGCGGCATATCGATCGAACCATCGGATTGATACGTGAGCATGGCTGCCGGCCGGGACTCGTTTTGAACCCTGCCACGCCGCTCGATTGCCTCGACTACACGCTCGAGCAGCTCGACATGGTACTGGTCATGTCAGTGAACCCTGGTTTTGCCGGCCAGACGTTCATCAGCTCGGCGCTCGACAAGCTACGCGCGGTCAGGCAGCGGATCACGAAGCTGGGTCGCGACGTGCGGCTGGAGATCGACGGGGGCGTCAAACCGGGCAATATCCGCGAGATTGCGGCGGCCGGTGCGGATACGTTCGTCGCAGGTTCGGCGATCTTTGGATCACACGACTACGCGACGACCATCAAGACCATGCGCGCCGAAATCGCGGCGGCAAGTCGTTAGGCTGCGGCTCGCCGATCTGTAGAGAGACAGCCGGCTCCGTGTCGGAGCCGGCTGTGCCGGTTCTGCTAACGATTACTCGTCGTCATCCTCATCATCTTCGTCATCTTCATCGACGATGCGTGTCTGCTTCAGAGGCGCCGTCGGCGGCTTTGCGCCACCACCGATAACGGGCACGATGACCGGGCGCGTCTTCATTTTCGGGCGCGCGTTGAAGACCACAATCGTCTTGCCGGTGGCGCGCAACAGGCCCTGATCCTCGAGCACTTTCAGCACGCGGCCCGCCATTTCGCGCGAGCAGCCCACGAGCCGCGATAACTCCTGACGGCTGACCTTGATCTGCATGCCCTCGGGATGTGTCATTGCATCAGGCTCGCCGCACAGATCCATGATGGCGTGCGCGACGCGACCTGTGACATCGACGAAAGCGAGATCACCCAATTTGCGATTGGTGCGATCCAGGCGAGTCGCGAGTTGGGTCGCCAGTTCGAAAACCAGACCCGGACTCTCAGCAGCAATCTGGCGGAAGCGCGGGTAAGTCATCTCGGCGAGTTCGCAATGGTTGCGCGTACGCACCCATGCGCTGCGCGTCGGTGATTCGTGGAACAGGCCCATCTCACCAAAGAACTGACCCTTGTTCAGGTAAGCCAGCACCATCTCGTTGCCCTCCTCATCCTCGATCATCACTTCGACAGAGCCGCTGATGATGTAGTAGAGGACGTCGGGCAGGTCCCCGGCATGGATGATGACCGTCTTGGACGGCACGGTGCGGATCCGGCAGTAACTCAGGAACCGGTTGATGGCCGGAATGTCGCTGAGCGGTTTGACCGCTTCTTCCATGGAAATCTCCCTCGCAAGCATGTGTCTCGTCCTACAGATAAATGACCTAGAGCTTTGTATTACATAAAGCATTTCGGTCGCAAGCGTTAAGTCGCTTGCATAGGGTGACCGGTTTCACAAACTGGACGAGTCGTAATGGCCACCCTCCCAATATAGGCCGGAAAGAGCTGCAAGGCCACGGGGGATCACCGTCAAATACTGTTACAGGCGCGCGGCAGTGACGGTCATGATTTTGGCCGTTGCACGCATCAGTTCGCGCACCGGGCTGGGCAGCTCGGCCGCACCAGCTAGCACCGCGTCGCGGCCGTGGACGGTTTCATCGCGGCGCATCGCCTCGACGATGGCGCGACTGCGCGAATCCTCTCGCGGCAGACGATCGAGGTGGCCTCGAAGGTGACCCTCGACCTGACGCTCGGTTTCGGCAACGAAACCCAGGCTGACACGGTCGCCCATCAGCCCGGCCAGCGTACCGATTGCGAACGATCCTGCGTACCACACCGGTGTCAACAGGCTGGGACGATCGTCCAGCTCCGCGAGGCGTTCATGGCACCAGGCGAGGTGATCGCCTTCCTCGCGCGCCGCGCGCTGCAGCAAGGTGCGCGTTGCTGCGTTGCGCGCGGTGAGTGATTGCGCGTGATAGAGGGCCTGGGCGGCGATTTCCCCCGCATGGTTTACACGCATCAGCTCCGCCGCCAAGCGGCGAGCGGAATCGGACAGTTCCGGCGTGCCTGTCGTCGCGGCGCCAGCTCGTGCCGCGTGCCGCTTTGCTTGCGCGGCATCAGCCGGGTTGGGTCGCGCGGCGGCGGGGGGTGCGAATAGGGTTTTCAGCGCCTTGCCCGCCACAACGAGTAATTCGTCCAGGGGACTCAGGCGCGCGCGACCGTCGCTATCAGGGGCTGGCATTGGGCTATTATAAGGCCGTTCGCTGAGGCTGCGTCGCGCTGGCCGCAACACGTTTTGCAAAGCCTCTGTTGCTTGAGTAAGATTGCGCCCCTTTTTCCAATGCCCGACTGCTGCGAGTCCGCAGCGCGAGGCGACGGGCGGAGTCTGACAATGTCTACAGTATTTGCGCAGCCTGGCAAGGTGCGCTCTGATTGGTTTGTGGTCGATGCAGCCGACAAGGTGCTCGGCCGCTTGGCGACCGAGATCGCGACGCGTTTGCGCGGCAAACACAAGGCCATTTACAGCCCCCACGTCGACATGGGCGATCACATCGTTGTCGTCAATGCTGAAAAGATCCGCGTCACGGGTAACAAGCTCGCGCAGAAGCAGTATCACCATCACACGGGTTACATCGGAAACCTGAAGACGATCGGGCTCGAAAAGTTGCTCGCCGAGCATCCGGAGCGCGCGATCGAATTTGCCGTCAAGGGCATGTTGCCCAAGGGTCCGCTGGGACGGCGGATGTACAAGAAGTTGCATGTGTTTGCGGGCGGTCAGCATCCGCACGCGGCGCAGCAGCCCAAGCCGCTTTCGATCTAAAGGATTTATTCTAAATGCCAGCCACGCAATACGGCACCGGACGTCGCAAGACCTCAACGGCGCGCGTTTTTCTCAAGCCCGGCACCGGCCGCATCACAGTCAACGAGCGTCCGCTCGATGAGTTTTTCGGTCGCGAGACGGGTCGCATGATCGTGCGCCAGCCGCTCGAGGCTTCGGAACTCACCAGCCGCTTCGATATCAGCGTCACCGTCAAGGGTGGCGGCATCACGGGGCAGGCCGGCGCAATTCGCCACGGCATCACGCGTGCGTTGATCGAGTACGATGAAAATCTGCGCAAGCCACTGCGTGCGGCGGGCTTCGTCACGCGCGACGCGCGCGAGGTGGAGCGCAAGAAAGTGGGGCGCCGCAAGGCTCGGCGTGGTCCGCAGTACTCGAAGCGCTAACACGCTTCGGTATCTTTACCCGGACGTTCGGTACATTGGGGGATCGTCTAGTGGTAGGACAACGGACTCTGACTCCGTTTACCTAGGTTCGAATCCTAGTCCCCCAGCCACTTCAGAGCCCCGCCTTGCGCGGGGCTTTGTTTTTTGAAAACCTTCTCCATGCGCAGTGATCCGTTGCTTGTCGCTGGATCGCAGCGCGCGTCATACGGATCCTGATCAGAGGTTGTGTGGCCAATGCGTACGAACAATTCCTCGACCTTCCGTCTGCTCGAACGTCATCGCGGGGTTTGGGAAGGCCGTTACACCCACATCGACGGCAAGACTCACGCGGTTCAGGAGGTGCAGATCTTCCGCATCCGGGTGGAGCTATTTGCCGCTGGGGATCCGGCCTATCGTCAGACCAGTCACTACTGGTGGGCGGATGGTCGTGAGCAGGAAGTTGTTTACGACGGCCGTATGCAGGACGACAAGCTCGTGATTGATACGGGACGCATGTTGGGCGACTGCCGTGCCGTTACTGCTGACACGCTGTACATGGAATTCGGCTACACCACCAAACCGCGCGAGCGCATCGCGGAGATGATTCAGTTGAGTGCGGATGGTCGGCACCGTGCGCGCACCTGGCACTGGTTGCACGACGGTGAGTTGCAGCGGATCACGCTGGTGAATGAGCAACGCACCAGCATGGACCCCGCAGACTGGCCGGCGATTCAGCGCAAGCCCGCTTAGACACGCAAGGTAGTTAGGAATTGACGCTGGCGGGCCGATTCACGGCAGCCCGCCCTCGATCCTTGCATTGCAAGGAGATGTGCTGTATAGTTAGCGGTTAGTGTGGTCCGCATTTGGCGCCGCAGCTACCATAACTAGATACAGATACTCGGGAGGTCTCTCGTGCCGCAACTACAGACGCGCATAGCGCAATTGGTTCGCAGGTCCACTCTGACTCTGGTCGCCGTCACGCTGGCAGTGCCAGTTGTACGTGCGCCGGTTGCCCACGCGCAAGAGTCGGGGCTCATGGAAATCGTTGTCACCGCACGCAAGCGTGAGGAGAGTTTGCAGGATGTGCCCATCTCGATTTCGGCGTTCACCGCGAAAACAGTCGAGAACATGGGTCTGCAGAGCATCGATGACATCGCGCGGTTTACGCCGGGCCTCTCGTCAACCACGGCATTTGGTCGCGCCCCGGGCTCGAATCGGCCGTCGATCCGCGGCGTCACCACGGTACTGAACGGTATTGGCAATGCTTCGGCGGCCAGTACCTTCGTCGATGGGGTGTATATCAGTGGCTCCACGCAGTCGACGGAGCTATTCAACGTTGAGCGTGTAGAGGTGCTGAAAGGACCGCAGTCCGCACAGTATGGTCGTGGCACCTACGCGGGTGCGATCAACTATGTCACGCGAAATCCCAGTCGCGAACTCGAGGGCGAGGTCGCGCTGACGCTCGGCGAGCACCAGGATCGTCGGGTCACTGGCTGGATCAGCGGTCCGCTCGGCGACCGCGTGGGGTTTTATCTGGCGGCTGGTCACGATGAATACGGCGGTGACTATCGAAATACGATCGGCAGTGGTGAGGCGGTCGGCGACGAGGAGTCGGACAGCGTGACAGCGAAATTGCGCTTCGAGCCGAGCGACGCTCTCAATCTCACCTTGAAGCTCGGCTATCAGAAGACCGACGACGGACACTTTCCGATCGCGTTGCAACCGCGCACCTTGAACAATTGCTGCTTTCGCTCCGCTGCATTCCCGCGGGCACGCGAGTACTACGACGGCAAGGCACCCGACATCAAGACGGTGAAACTGCTTACCGATCCGTTCGACGACTTCGGTGGCGCTGGCAATCGCCTCGATCGAAAGCTGGGTTCGTTAATCATCAATTGGAGCTTTGCCGATGGTTATACGCTCAGCAGCTTGAGCGGCTTCACGCGAGACAGTCTCGAATCGAACCTCGATGTATCGTATGGCGGTTACGACCCGATCCCGCTTTACATTCCAATGTTCGGCGTCGATCTCGAGGGGCAGTTCCTGCGCCTCACCGGGCAAGACCAAAAGGATTTTTCGAGCGAGCTGCGTGTCTCGTCGCCGGTGGATCGCAAATTCCGCTGGACCACGGGTCTCTACTACTATGACGGCGAGGAGCGGGATACGCGCAACGATCGCTTGATTCCTCCCGGAGCCGCGTCGGGGCGCGCCGGGATGATCCTCGACAATGGCGATCTCGATACCGGTGCGATCACCAACACGGCCGTGTTCGCCGGCATCGAGTACGATTTCAACGATCGCTGGTCGGGCACCCTCGAGGCTCGGTACGCTGAGGACAAGATTTCCGTGGTGGCGCTGAACAACGATACGAATGTGCTGCGCAAGGTCGGCGAAGACAAGTTCGGCAGTCTCACCCCGCGGCTTACTTTGGGTTACAAGCCCAATCAGCAGCTCAATTATTACGTCAACATCGCCAAGGGCACCAAGCCGGGCGACTTCAACAGCAACACACCGCCGGGACGTGACGACCTGATTCCCGTCAAAGAGGAAACAGCCTGGAACTTCGAAGTGGGTGTCAAGTCGACGGTGCTGAACGGCCGCGGCATTTTCAATGCCGCCGCTTACGTACTCGATTTGGCCGATCAGCAGCTCACCCAGGTTGTGGAAATTGGCAATGGACAGACAGCGTCTGTCATTCAGAACGTGGGCAAGTCGGAAGTGAAGGGGCTCGAGCTGCAATTCAATGCGGAGCTTACCGATCGCTGGAGTCTCATGACGACATACAGCTACACGGATTCCAGGATCAAGGAATACATCAACGTCGACCAGGCTGACATCAACGGTTGGGACGGAACCCTGGCGACCCTGGATCAGTTTGGGTCAGTCGCGGGCAAGCAGTCGCCGCGTGTGCCGAAGCACCTGGCTTCCGCTTTCACGCGCTACGAAGTGCCCGCCGCCGATGGCAAGCGCTGGTACGTGAGCGGCGATGTCAGTTACGAGAGCAGCAAGTTCGCGCAGGTGCACAACCTGATCGAAACGGGTGCGCGCACGCTGGTCGGATTGCGTATGGGAGTTGAAGCAAAAAACTGGTCGGGTTCGATCTGGGTCAAGAATCTGTTTGACGATCGCACGCCGCTCGATATCCTGCGCTACATCGATCGGCAAAACGGTCTGCTGCCGACGTGTAACTCGCTCATCGGCCCGGGACCGACGACCGCAGCACAGTGCGCGGGTACTTCCACGAGTCCACGCGGCTTCGCCATCACACTTCCGCGCACGCGGCAGATCGGTGCGACATTGAATTTCAAATTCTGACGGCCGGCTCGGGCGAACCGGAGTTGCTCACCCGAGCTGGCGCACGCCGTCTGCGGTACCGATCAGCACTACGTCGGCGCGACGCTGCGCGAACAAGCCGACCGTAACGACTCCGGCGATTTGATTGAACTCACGTTCGCTGCGTGTGGGGTCCGTGAGATCGAGATTGTGGACGTCGAGAATTTGATTGCCGTTGTCCGTTATGACGTTTTCACGCCACACTGGTTGCCCGCCGGCGCGCGCGAGCTGGCGGGCAACGTACGAGCGTGCCATCGGAATCACTTCAACCGGTAACGGGAACGTACCCAGCACGTCGACGACCTTCGACTCGTCCACGATGCAGACGAAGCGCGACGCGGCTGCGGCCAGCACCTTCTCGCGGGTCAATGCTGCGCCACCACCCTTGATCAATTGGCGCTGAGAGTTGGTTTCATCGGCACCGTCGACATACAGCGACAGGTCGCCAGCGGTGTTGAGTTCCACCACTTCGATGCCTGCTGCATGCAGCAGTGCGGTACTGGCATCGGAACTCGACACGGCCGCGGTGATGCGTCGATCGCTTTGGACGAGTAGTTGGATGAACAGGTTGACCGTTGATCCTGTACCCACGCCGAGCACCGAATCTTCTGCTACCCAGTCGAGCGCTGCGCGCGCGGCCGCCAGTTTTCCCGCTTGTTTTGCAGGGGTTTGCACGTCCTTCATGAGCTACTCACTGCCAACGTATCTCCCTATACGACACTGCCCGCACGAGGCGGGCAGTGTCCTTTAGTTTGAGATGGCGAGCGTAAGTTACCTCACGCTCGCCAATCTCTACGGCCAGCTACTTCTTCTTAGCAGCTTTCTTCTTGGCCTTCTTCTTGGCTTTCGCCATGGCACTTCTCCAGTGGTTACGGGTTAGTCCAAGCGCGAGTATATACACGCGATTGCAAAATACAAGCAAGTGTGATCGCCAACATGACGTGACGGGGGTCACGAATCGATCGCGCGTCACTCGAGCGTGAGGATGAAGTTCCACTCGCGCGCATCGAGCGGCGTGATCGACAGTCGATTGCCACGACGTAGTAACAGCATGTCCGCGAGCTCCGCGGCAGCGTGCTGGCGCAGCTCGGCGAGCGTGATGACACGCCGCAGTTGGCGCATCAGCTTGATGTCGACCGCATACCAACGCGGATTCTTGGCATCGCTGTCCGCATCATAGTGATGGTGCTTGCGATCGAATGCGGTCGGATCGGGGTAGCCAGTCTTGACGACTGCAACGATTCCGACGATGCCTGGTACGGCGCAGCTCGAGTGATAGAGGAACGCCTGGTCTTTTTTTTGCATGTCATCGCGCAGCATATTGCGAACCTGATAGTTGCGCACACCCTCCCACATCGTCGTGCGACGAGGTGCCGCCGCGAGATCATCGATACCGAAAGTGCCAGGTTCGGTTTTCATCAACCAGTAGTTCATGCAGCGCTCCGATCGGTAGCCACGAGGCCGGACTCAGTAACGATGGCGTCACACCGAATGTCATAGGGTTGCTCGGGAACGTGCGGCACACGCTGCGTGTCCGCGAGTATTGCGATGAGTCGTGGCCCGCGCCACGTCCGACGCCAGCGCCTGAAAGCCAGCGCGCGATCGTAGTAGCCTGCACCATGCCCGAGGCGTGCACCGCGCGGATCGACGCCAATCGCCGGCAGGAAAATGCAGTCGAGCCAGCGCGCAGGCAGCGATTCGTGACCTAACGGTTCGATGATGCCATAGCGATTGCGCCGCCAGAGCCCGCTCGGATGAACGAAACGCATCGACCGTGCACGATAGTCGACGATCCTGGGCAGATAGACCTGGCAGCCACGTTCTTCCGCAAGCTCGAGAAGAGGCGTAGTCGGAATCTCCTCTGGCGTCGCGAGATAGAGACCGATCCTTCTGCCGGGGGTGAAACAGGTTGAAGCGCCGACATGCTGCGCGATCGACTGCGCGATCGCGTCGCGCTGCTTGGGCGACAGGCGTCGTCTCGCCGCACGCAATGCGGCGCGCAGGCCGCTCCGATCGGAAAGAGAAGGCGTCACCCGCAGATGCCGGTGCAAATCGTTGCTCTCGAACCAGAGCAACAGGTGGGACGCACCACGGCCAGTAAGGCTTTCCGCTCTAAGCGGACTTGCACAGCTATGCCGATCAGGCAGATGTCCCTGGGCGTTTCAATTACGGTCGAGAGGTAACCCGACTCACTGTCGAACACCGCAGGTGACGCCAAAGAGACTCTACACCGGGACGAGCGATTGAGACAGCGCCACGTGACGCGAGAATTGCGACACAAGTCAAAATATGGGCTCAGAACTCTAGCTGCCGCGTTTTCTGCAATTCTGTTTCGATGCGCTCGCGCATGCCGCGGACTCGTCCATGCAAGTTGGTTTCGACGAGCACTTCCTGCTTCTTCGCCTTCAGCAGATCGTTCGCCAGATTGAGAGCCGCCATCACGGCGATACGATCCGTGCCGATGATCTTGCCGCTGTCGCGAATCTCTCGCATCTTGCGGTGCAGGTAGTCGGCAGATTCCTTGAGCGCCGCCTGTTCTTCGGGTGGACACGCGACGTGGTATTCCTTGTCGAGTATCTTCACGCTGACGCGGGTCACGTCTTCACTGCTCATGTCGAGTGCTCCATCGTCTTGAGCCGGCCTACCATCGCTTCGACTCGCGCTCTGACCTGGTCGTTCTTCTGGGCCAGCACAGAGCGCTCCTGCGCCAAAGATTCCTGTCGCTGCCGCAGCGCGTGATTCTCCTCACGCAAGGCGGCGAGCTGTACCAGCAGTTCATCGACGCGCGATTCGAGGCGCTTGAGGTCGGTATCGAAGCTCGCGATGTTCTGCTCGGTCATGGTTGCTCGCTCATGGTCTTGTATAGGTCGAACTATAGGGTCCGATTCCGATGACGGTCAATTATAGGAGTCGCACGCTATCCGCGCGGGCAATTGCGGCATAATCCACTGATGCTGCCGGTGACTTTCGAGCAATTCGTCCATGCCCTGCACGATGCGCGCGCCTTGCCCGACGCCCCGGAGGCGCACGGCACGCTTGCCGGCGCGCTCTGTGTTTCCTCGACGTATCGATTGCGGGACTGGCTCATCGAGATTTTGCCGGACAAGCTGCCGGACGCGGATGCACCCGCGACGCTGCGCGAGGTATACCAGGCCACTGTTCAGGCGCTCGGAAGCGCACTGTCAGGTTTCGATCTGCTGTTGCCAGGCGACGAGGTGGCTCTCGGTGACCGAACCGCAGCGTTGGGACTCTGGTGCCAGGGCTTCCTCTATGGCCTAGGTTCCGGTCCGATGCCGGATCCCGGTTCCGTTTCGCCGCAAGCGCAGGAGATCGTCGCGGATTTCAGCCAGATCACGCAGGTTGCGGTGGATGACAGCGAGGACGCCGAAACCAATGAGGCGGCATTCGCCGAGGTGGTCGAGTTTGTGCGGGTCGCGGCGCAGTTGCTCTTCATAGAGTTGGCCGCCGAACGGCGCGATCCGCAGTTGGAGCCGCATGCGACCATGCATTAGGCTCCGCTGCTGGTGCATATGGCATTTCGATGGCCGTCCGACATTCCTTACCTAAAGAAGAATACGCTCGCCGCCGGCGCACGCTGATGCGCCAGATGGGGCGCGATTCGATCGCGATCGTTCCGGCCGCACCGGCGCGTGTTCGCAATAGCGATGTTCACTATCCTTATCGTCAGGACAGTGATTTTCATTATCTGACCGGGTTCGGTGAGCCCGAAGCCGTTGCAGTGCTGGTCCCCGGGAGACCGCACGGTGAGTATCTGCTGTTCGTGCGCGATCGCGACCCCGACCGGGAGACCTGGGATGGCAAGCGCGCGGGTCCCGCCGGTGCAACCCGGGACTTTGCCGCCGACGACTCGTTTCCGATCAGCGATATCGATGAAATCCTGCCGGGCCTGCTCGAGAATCAGGCGCGCGTGTACTACGCGATGGGGACACACCCGGAATTCGACCAGCGCGTCGTCGGTTGGGTGAACGGGTTGCGTACTCAGGCGCGCGATGGGCGTCACGCGCCGCAGGAGATGGTGGCGCTCGATCACGTGCTGCACGATATGCGCCTGTACAAGACGCGCGCCGAACTCGTCTTGATGCGCGAGTCCGCGCGGGTTGCGGCCAGCGCACACGTCCGGGCTATGCGCTTCGTCAAGCCGGGGCGCAACGAATACGAGGTGATGGCCGAACTGTTACATGAGTTCGGGCGCCACCATTGTGAGACGTCCTACTACCCAATTGTTGGCGGCGGCGCGAACGGCTGCATTCTCCACTATCACGAGAATGACGCGCCGCTGCGCGACGGCGATCTCGTGTTGATCGATGCGGGTTGTGAAGTTGGCTGCTATGCGTCGGATATCACGCGCACGTTTCCCGTCAACGGCAAGTTCTCGCGGCAGCAGCGGGCTGTCTACGACGTGGTGCTCGAGGCCAATCAGGCAGCGATCGCCGCCGTCAAACCAGGCGCACACTGGAACGCTCCGCACGACGCGGCGGTCAAGGTTGTCACGCAGGGGCTGATACGGCTCGGATTGCTGAAGGGCCGCGTAGCGCCATTGCAGCAGAAGCAGGCATATCGCAAATATTTCATGCATCGTACAGGCCACTGGTTAGGCCTCGACGTGCATGACGTCGGCGATTACAAGGTGGGCGATGAGTGGCGCGTGCTCGAGCCCGGCATGGTCCTGACGATCGAACCGGGCATCTACATTGCTCCGGGTCTACGGGGCGTCGCGCCGCGATTCCGCGGGATCGGAATTCGCATCGAGGACGATGTGGTCGTCACACCGAACGGTTGTGAGGTATTGACGGCGGACGCACCGAAAAAACCGGACGAGATCGAGCGGCTGATGGCGTCGCGCAGATGAGCGTTGCCGGCGCTGCTCGCACGACTGACTACGATATTGTGATCGTCGGCGGCGGTATGGTCGGCGCCAGTTTCGCCTTGGCGCTGCGCGGTACGCCCTGGCGAGCGCTGTTGATCGAAGGCGTTGCCCCGGATTCCTCGGTTCAACCGAGTTTCGACGATCGGACCACCGCACTCGGGAATGGCAGTCGGCAGGTATTCGAGGCGCTGGGAGTCTGGCACGACATGGCACCGCACGCGGCCGCGATCAAGGCGATTCACGTGTCGGACGCGGGGCGCTACGGTTTCGCACGACTCGACGCGGCAGAGCAGCGAATCGATGCGTTTGGTTACGTTGTACCGAATCGCATCATCGGTCGGGCACTGTGGACCGCGGTCGCCGGCGCGAGCCACCTCGATGTCCTGACGCCTGCGCGGCCGGTGCAGATCGACACCTCGCCCGAGCGTGTGCGGCTAACGATTGACACGGGTGCGGCGGGGAAGCGCGCTGTGACGTGTGCGCTGGCAGTGGCCGCGGACGGTGCCCAATCGATGTTGCGCAGTGCGAGCGGGTTGACCGCCCAGGTCGAGGACTATGACCAGGTCGCCGTCGTCGTCAACATCGCGGCCGATCGATCTAACGACGGTACGGCGTATGAACGCTTCACCCGCACCGGCCCGCTCGCAGTGTTGCCGCTGCCGGACGGTAGCTATACCGTTGTCTGGTCGCTACGGCCCGAACGTGCGGCTGAGGTGCTGCGATTGTCGGACCAGTTGTTCTTGAGTGAGTTGCAGCAATCGTTTGGTTGGCGCGCGGGTCGGTTGGTGCGAGTTGGGCGGCGCGGCTCCTATCCACTCAAGCTGACGCGTGCGGATGCCACGATAGCAATGCGAACGGCGCTGATTGGCAATGCCGCGCAGGCGCTGCACCCGGTCGCCGGTCAAGGCTTCAACCTCGGATTGCGGGATGCGACAACACTGGCCGAAATTCTCGCGCAACGGATCGACGACCCTGGTGCACAGGCAGTATTGCAGCAGTTTTCCGACTGGCGCGCGCGGGATCGACGCGGCATGACGCGTTTCACCGATAGTCTGATCAAGTTGTTTGCCGACGATCGGCCGGGCTTCGCGACAGCGCGCAATCTCGGGCTCTTGTTGTTCGATCTGCTACCCGGGGCGAAGACCGCCATGTCACGCGTGAGCTGGGGTTTTGCAGGCCGCATGCCACGGCTGGTGCGCGGCCTCCCGATCGAGCCATGACGCTAACTACACGCTACGACATTGTCATAGTTGGCGCGGGCCCCGTCGGCTGTTGTGTAGCTGCCTTGCTGGCGGCGGAGGGCGTCGTCCCCCCAACACGCATCGCGCTGCTCGACCGGCGACCGCCGCCAGAGAGTCGCGCCGACGATTCCATCGACCTCAGAGTATTTGCGCTGGCGCGCGGCACCGAGAAGGTCTTGCTGCGAGCCGGAGCATGGCCCGCGGTGGGGGCGCGGCGCTTGAGCCCGTACGAGCGCATGATCGTTTGGCATGCGAGCGTGCCGCCGCGCAGCGCCGATGCACTGACTTTCGCGGCAGACGAGTGCGGTGAGCCCAACCTGGGCCATATCGTCGAGAATCGTGTACTGCAATGGGCGTTGTATCGCGCCGCGTGCGATGCGGGAGTGGTGTTTCACGCCGGGTCGCTACGGTCACTGGGCTTTGACAGGCAAGGCGTTGCCGTCGCGACGGATGATGCAAGGCTGTGCGCGCGCCTGGTCGTTGGAGCGGACGGTGGTCGTTCGCAGGTCCGAACACTCGCCGATCTCGGCGTGAGTACGGCGGATTACTCGCAGCGCGCGATTGTTGCCGTCGTCACGTCTGCGCGCGCTCACGAGCGCACTGCTTGGCAGCGCTTCCTGGGCGATGGGACCCTCGCCTTATTGCCGTTGGCCGACGGTCGATCGTCAATCGTCTGGTCAGTGCCGATCGAGCGGGCCGATCGATTGATGGCGCTCGCGCCGCAGGAATTTGCGCGTGAGTTGACCCAGGATTCCGACGATGTTCTCGGATCCTTGACGCTTGCCTCGGATCGCGCAGTGTTCGATCTTGGTAAACAGCTAGCGGACGATTATGTCCGCGAACGAGTGGCACTCGTGGGTGATGCGGCTCACGTCGTGCATCCGCTCGCAGGGCAGGGCGTCAATCTTGGCGTGCTGGACGCTGCCGCTCTTGTCCAGGTGCTGCAGGATGCGACCCGCGAGGGTGAGGATATAGGCGCGATGCGCATTTTGCGCCGCTACGAGCGCTGGCGCCGCAGCGAGGCGCAGCTCGTTAGTGCGGCGATGGATGGTTTCAACCGCTTCTTGGCACGCGGGCACGGTCCGATTGCAGCGCTCGCACAGCGTGCGCTGCCCATCGTAGGTCGCAGCGCGCTGTCGAAGCGCCTGCTGGTCGAGCGCGCGCTCGGCGCCAGTGGCGAGTTGCCGCGCGCTGCTCGCTGAGAGAACTGTCGCCAATGAGACACACTCTCGGGTCCACATTTGTGAGAAATCCGAGAGTTCATGCGCAGCAGTCACGTGTCGGTGGCAACCGGCGCCGACAAGCGTTCGGTTTACGTTGTCACCGAGCATCTCGGCCGCATGGTGCCGGTTGGAGAGCTCTCGTTCAGTAACGGCCGTTATGTCTTCGGTTACACTTGCGGGGCTCTGCATCTCGGCGCACGTACGCACGTCGTCCCGTTGCCGGGGCTGCCCAATCTCACACAACGCTACCAGTCCAAGACGCTGTTCCCGGTGTTTTTGGCGGCGCTCGACCTGCACCGCGCGGATGATTTGCGCGCCGCATTGCGCGCGCGGCGTTTGGACCTCGATGCCGCCGATTTCTTGAGCATGCTGGCGGTACCCACGCGCCTGCACACGCCACAAATGTTAGTCACCGTACCAAGTTTGCGCGGCGACCACGAAGGGGCGTTCCGTTGCCGGTTTTTCACGCCCGGGCCGGCGCGCAGCGCGCCGCCGATCGGCGCGTTAACGGTCGGCCAGTTGCTACGTGTCAACCTGGTGCAAGCGGACGGTGGTAAGCGCCGGCGGGTCGAAATAGTGACCGCGAACGGCGAGTTCATCGACTGGCTGCCAGAGTTCCTGGTTGCGGAGTTGGTCCCCGTGTGGCGCTCCGGACTGTCGCTGCGGGTCGAGCTACTCGCCAATGAATCCCACGCAACGGCTCGCGACGAGCGGCTGTTGATCGAGTTGAGCGGCCGTTGGCCCGATGGCTACACACCGATGCAATTGCTGGTCTTTTCGCCGATCGTTATCTAAGTCGTGGATTTGCCCAGCACAGGTTAACCGACTAACGGGCCAGCGCATACAATGCGCGAATGTTCGGCATTCAAAATGGCAAACTGGCCGGAATGGCCGCGATGCTCGTCGCTGTCGCGGCATTCGCGGTGCTCGACGCCTGCTTGAAGCTGTTAGTAGCCCACTACTCGCCGTCGCAGGTGGCGGCATTGCGTGGGCTCGTTTCACTCCCGGTGGTGCTGGTCTGGAGTCTGTGGGCGGGCGGGTTCTGGCAACTCATCCGCATTCGCTGGGCGTTGCAACTGCTCCGTGGTGTGCTGTCGGTCGCCATGATGGTGCTCTTCAGCTTTGGCCTCAAGACCCTGGGCCTCGCCGAAACTTATTCGATTTTCTTCGTGGCGCCGTTGATCGTCACCACTCTGTCGGTCGTATTGTTAGGTGAGCGGGTCGTCCGGGCGCAGTGGCTGGCCGTTGCGATCGGATTTGTGGGAGTACTGGTTGCGCTCAATCCGCGTGGCACGGGCTTCGTGAGTCTGGGCGGCCTGGCGATACTGGGTACCGCTGTGGCATACGCGTTGACAGCCGTGCTGGTGAAAGTGATCGGCCGTACGGACAGTACCCATTCAATGATGTTCTGGCTGATTCTGGTGATGGCGTTCGGTGCGCTTGCGCTAGCTGCGCCAGGTTGGCTGCCGATTCGCTCTGTCGACTGGCCGATCCTCGCGGCGATCGCCGTGTTCGGCACGATCGCTCAGTATTGTGTGACGGTCGCATTCCAACGCGCGCCCGCGGCGAGTGTTGCGCCGCTCGAATACACTGCCCTGGTCTGGGGCGTGCTGATCGATCTATCGGTGTGGGGCAAGGCACCGCAGCTGCGCACCTTACTCGGCGCCGGCATCGTGATCGCGGCCGGTGTGCTGCTGTTGCGGCAGGCGCGCGACCTAAACCGGTAGCTGATCGATCTTCGCCGCGCAGATGAAATCGTTGTCGTGCAGGCCGTTGATCGCGTGTGTCTGGTAGCGCACGCGGCAGTAGTTATAGCCGATCTCGAGGTCCGGATGGTGATCTTCGCTATTGGCGATATGCGCCAGCGCGTTGACGAAGCTCATCGTGTGAAAAAAATCCGGGAAGCTGAAGGTCCGGCGGATTTCGCTGCTGTCCTCCGCGAGGCGCCAGTGCGGATGCAGCTTGTTCATGAGCGCTGCGGCAGCTTCGCGAGTGAGCGGCGTCACGCCGCCCTCGCACGGAACGCATTTCTGGGTCGTTAGTGAGTTCATGATACCACCTCGCTCGCTGCCGGTTGTGACGCTGCGACGGTACGTCGGACGTAAGTGCGTTCGACGTACCGCTCCACCAATTCCTGAAATTCGGCTGCGATACGCTCGCCCTTGAGCGTCACGGTCTTCGCGCCGTCCTCATAGACCGGCGCTACCGGCCGTTCGCCCGTGCCAGGCAGGGAAATACCGATGTTGGCGTGTTTGCTCTCGCCAGGACCGTTCACGACGCAGCCCATTACAGCGACCGTCATATCCTCGACGCCCGTGAATTGCGCGCGCCATTGCGGCATGCGATGCCGGATGTGCGATTGAATCGACCGCGCCAGTTCCTGAAAATACGTGCTGGTCGTTCGGCCGCAACCGGGGCAGGCGACAACCATCGGCGTGAATGAACGCAGGCCCATGGTCTGCAGGATTTCCTGAGCGACGAT
>Ga0138256_10001078_pt1 | contig 29190 bp, 16 predicted proteins | sample KNB2016incub_MG_FD_105486 | JGI IMG/M metagenome (GOLD analysis project Ga0138256, IMG submission 105486) | Active sludge microbial communities from wastewater in Klosterneuburg, Austria - KNB2014incub_MG | ecosystem: Engineered > WWTP > Activated sludge > Unclassified | place: Austria... | reverse complement strand
GGAATGACAGCGATCAGTTGCGGGTCGTTCTCATCTTCGACGTCTGGAACCCGCTTCTGGCTCAGGAAGAACGCGAGCTCGTCCGCGCCCTCGCCGCCGCGACCCGCGCCTTCAACGCGCCGCATTAACCGCAGGCCCGCTTCGACGGAATTTCCGTGTCTGACCCAATCCACAGCATGAGCTTGCAGCGAGGTCGCACTGGACCGAAGCGATTTGCGGAGGCCGACCTGTGCGCAAGTCGGCTCCGGGCGGGCACTCGCGCGCAATTAGTGACGCCGGACTGGCTATCGGATTGAAATTCTGTGCCCACCTGCTACGCGCTCATTTCCAGTAGTGATCTGACGAGTTTACGCGCATGGACATTGGCCTTCCCCCGGCACAGGGACTGTACGATCCCCGCAATGAGCACGATGCCTGCGGCGTCGGCTTCATCGCCAATGTGAAGGGCGTCAAGTCCAACGCCATTGTAGCCCAGGGTCTGCAGATTCTCGTCAATCTCGACCATCGCGGCGCCGTAGGCGCTGACCCGCTGTTGGGCGATGGGGCCGGCATCCTGATCCAGATTCCCGATGCGCTTTTCCGCGATTGGGCGAAGACCGCGAAGGTCGAGCTTCCCAAGCCCGGCGACTACGCTGTGGCCATGTGCTTCCTTCCGCAGGATGCGCCCGCGCGCGATGTCGCGATGAAGCAGTTCGAGAACTTTCTCGGCAAGTCGAAGCAGAACCTGCTGGGTTGGCGCGATGTGCCGGTGGATGCCAAGGGCATCGGCAAGGCAGTCATCGACTCGATGCCGGTGATCAAACAAGCCGTCATCGCCAAGGGCTCGCCCGCGATGAGCCAGGATGCTTTCGAGCGGAAGCTGCTCGCCATTCGCAAGGAGACGCAGAACCCGCTGGCGGAGGTCGCCCGCAAAAACAACCTGCCAGGCCTCGCCGAATTCTACATGCCGTCGCTGTCGACGCGCACGATCGTCTACAAGGGCCTGCTGCTCGCAGGCCAGGTCGGCACGTTCTACAAGGATCTCACCAATCCGCTGTGCGAGAGCGCGCTTGCGCTCGTTCACCAGCGCTTCTCGACTAACACCTTCCCCAGCTGGCGCCTCGCGCACCCTTATCGCTTCATCGCGCATAATGGCGAGATCAACACCGTGCGCGGCAACGTGAACTGGATGTATGCGCGCAGACGCTCGATGGAGAGCGCGCTGCTCGGCGCCGATCTCGACAAGATGTGGCCGCTGATCCCGCACGGACAGTCGGATACGGCATGCCTGGACAACGCGCTCGAGCTGCTCGTGGCAGGCGGCTATCCGCTGGCGCACGCCATGATGATGCTGATCCCGGAAGCCTGGGCGGGCCACGCGCACATGGACCCGAAGCGCCGCGCCTTCTACGAATACCACGCCGCCCTGATGGAGCCGTGGGATGGTCCCGCCGCCATTGCCTTCACTGACGGCCGTCAGATCGGCGCAACGCTGGACCGCAACGGCCTGCGCCCGGCCCGCTTCATCGTGACGGACGATGATCTCGTGGTTCTGGCCTCGGAATCCGGCGTGCTGCCGATCCCGGAAGAGAAAATCGTCCGCAAATGGCGACTGCAGCCCGGCAAAATGCTGCTGATCGATCTCGATGAAGGCCGTATCATCGAGGACGAAGAAATCAAGAACACGATCGCCGGCAAGCATCCGTATGCAGACTGGCTGCACGAAATGCAGTTCAAGCTGGCGGAGTTGCCTGACCCGGAAGAGGCGCCGACACAGCGCGGCGACAATTCCGTGAGCCTGCTCGATCGCCAGCAAGCGTTCGGATACACGCAGGAAGACGTGCAGTTCTTCCTCGAGCCAATGGCGGCGCAGGGCGACGATCCGATCGGCTCCATGGGCGCCGACACGCCGATCGCCGTGCTCTCGCGCAAGCCCAAACTGCTCTACAACTATTTCAAGCAGAACTTCGCGCAGGTGACCAACCCACCGATCGACCCGATCCGAGAAGAACTGGTCATGTCTCTGGTGTCGATGATAGGGCCGCGCCCGAACCTGCTCGGCCTGGCGGCTGGCACGCATAGGCGATTGGAGATCACGCAGCCGGTTCTCACCAACGCGGCGCTGGAGAAGATCCGATCGATCAGCGAGCTGGTCGACGGCGCTTTCCGCACGGCGACGATCGACATCACTTGGGACGCCTCCGAAGGCGCGGCCGGCCTCAAGTCGGCCATAGAACGCATCCGTCTTGAAGCGACCGAGCACGTCCTGCAGGACATCAACATCCTGATCCTGTCGGACCGTGGTGTGAATGCGGACCGCATTCCGGTTCCAGCCCTGCTGGCGCTTTCCGCCGTGCATCACAAGCTGATCCGTCAGGGCCTTCGCATGCAGGTTGGGCTCGTTGTTGAGACGGGCGAAGCGCGCGAAGTGCATCATTTCTGCACCTTGGCGGGCTATGGCGCCGAAGCTGTGAACCCGTATCTCGCGTTTGAGACGCTGGAGCAAATTCGCCAGCGCGAGGGAATGAAACTGTCCGAGAAGGACGTGAAGAAGAACTACATAAAGGCGATCGGCAAAGGCATTCTCAAGGTCATGTCGAAGATGGGCATCTCGACCTACCAGTCCTATTGCGGCGCGCAGATCTTCGATGGCGTCGGCCTGTCGACGGACCTAATTGCGGAATATTTCACGGGCACATCGACCACCATCGAAGGCGTTGGATTGCTGGAGATCGGCGAGGAAGCGGTTCGCCGCCACGCCAACGCGTTCGGCGACAACCCGATCTATCGCGACCTGCTCGATGTCGGCGGCGATTATGCCTACCGCATTCGTGGTGAAGATCATGCGTGGACGCCGGACAGCGTCGCCAAGTTGCAGCATGCGGTGCGCGGCAACGTCTCGGAAGACTACGCGGCTTTCGCGCAATCGATCAACGAACAGAACGAACGCCTGCTGACCATTCGCGGGCTGATGCAGTTCAAGTTCGCGGAGATGCCTGTGCCGATCACCGAGGTCGAACCGGCGGCGGAGATCGTGAAGCGATTTGCGACCGGCGCGATGAGCTTCGGCTCGATCAGCCGAGAGGCGCACACGAACCTTGCGATTGCGATGAACCGCATCGGCGGCCGCTCGAACACCGGCGAAGGCGGCGAAAAGGCCGATCGCTTCACGCCGATGAAGAACGGCGATTCCATGCGCTCGCGTATCAAGCAGGTGGCGTCAGGGCGCTTCGGCGTCACGACCGAGTATCTGGTCAATGCCGACGATATTCAGATCAAGATGGCGCAGGGCGCGAAGCCCGGCGAAGGCGGACAGCTGCCCGGCCACAAGGTCGACAAGAACATCGCCAAGGTGCGCCACTCGACGCCGGGCGTCGGCCTGATCTCACCGCCGCCGCACCATGACATCTATTCGATCGAGGATCTGGCGCAGCTGATCCACGATCTCAAGAACGTGAACCCCGTTGCGCGGATATCCGTGAAGCTGGTGTCTGAGGTTGGTGTGGGCACGGTCGCCGCTGGCGTCTCGAAGGCGCGCGCGGACCATGTGACGATCTCGGGATTCGAGGGCGGCACGGGGGCATCGCCTCTCACCTCGCTTACGCATGCCGGTTCTCCGTGGGAGATCGGCCTGGCGGAGACCCAGCAAACGCTGGTGCTGAACGAACTGCGCGGGCGCATTGCGGTTCAGGTCGATGGCGGCCTGCGTACGGGCCGTGACGTGGCGATTGGCGCGCTGCTGGGCGCCGACGAGTTCGGCTTCTCCACCGCGCCGCTGATCGCATCAGGCTGCATCATGATGCGCAAGTGCCATCTCAACACTTGCCCGGTCGGCGTTGCGACCCAGGACCCGGTGCTGCGCGCCCGTTTCACAGGCCAGCCGGAGCACGTGATCAACTATTTCTTCTTCGTCGCCGAAGAACTGCGTCACATCATGGCCCAGCTTGGCTTCCGCAAAGTCGAGGAGATGGTCGGCCGCGTTGATCTGCTCAACATGAAGCAGGCCGTCGATCACTGGAAAGCCAAGGGGGTCGACCTGTCGAAGCTGCTCTATCAGCCGAAGCCGAAGCCCGGCGTGGCGATCAAAGTCAGCGAGACGCAGAACCACGGGCTGGAAGGCGCGCTGGATCACAAGTTGATCAAGAGCGCCAAAGCTGCGCTCGGCAAGACGCCGAAACCGGTTCAGATCAACGAGACGGTCAACAATGTGAACCGCACGGTCGGCGCAATGTTGTCGGGTGAAGTCGCCAGGCGGCACGGTCACGCCGGCCTGCCGGATGACACGATCCAGATCACGCTGACGGGCACAGCCGGACAAAGCTTCGGCGCCTTCCTGGCGCGCGGCGTAACGCTGACGCTGGTGGGCGATGGCAATGACTATGTCGGAAAGGGCCTGTCAGGCGGCCGCGTGATCGTGCGCCAGCCGGAAAATGTGAGCCGCTCGCCGCTGGAGAACATCATCGTCGGCAACACGGTGCTTTACGGTGCGATCGCAGGCGAAGCCTACTTCGAAGGCGTGGCCGGCGAACGCTTTGCGGTGCGCAATTCCGGCGCTGTCGCGGTTGCCGAAGGCTGCGGCGACCATGGTTGCGAGTACATGACGGGCGGCGTCGTTGTCGTGCTTGGCCAGACCGGCCGGAATTTCGCAGCCGGCATGTCAGGCGGCGTCGCTTACGTCTACGATCCGGAGAAGGGCTTCGCTAATCAATGCAACCCATCGATGGTCGCTCTGCAGGCCGTGAAACCTGCCGAAGGTTCAGCCGACGCCGACGCGCCGCTGCAGCGTTCGCCTGCGGTCGATAACAACGGCATGGGCGACATGCTGCGTTACGATGCGGAGCGCCTGCGCATCCTGGTCGAACGCCACTTGCTTCATACCGGCAGCGAACGGGCGCGAGAGTTGCTCAACAATTGGAGCGAGGCGCTCACCCATTTCGTCAAGGTCATGCCGACCGACTATGCCCGTGCGCTGAAGGACATGCAGTCTACGCGCACCATCGTCGCGGCCGAGTAGAGTTCAAGGAACAAAGCACATGGGCAAACCCACAGGCTTCCTCGAATACGAAAAGAAAGAGCGCGCTTACGAAAAGCCCGAAGCTCGTAAGAAGAATTATTCCGAGTTCCTGAAGCGCATGGACAACGCGGAGATCCGCACCCAGGCCGCGCGCTGCATGGATTGCGGGATTCCATTCTGCCAGGGCACCGGGTCGGTCGCGCCGGGAACGCCGGGCTGCCCGGTCAACAATCAGATCCCTGACTGGAACAACCTTGTCCTCCGCGACCACTGGAAGGCCGCGAGCGACAACCTGCACTCGACCAACAACTTCCCCGAGTTCACTGGCAGGGTCTGTCCTGCCCCGTGCGAAGCCTCGTGCGTCTTGAACATCGACGACAATCCGGTATCGATCAAAACGATCGAGTGCGAGATCGTTGATCGGGCTTTTGATGAGGGCTGGCTGAAACCGCAACTCGCGCCGCGCGGTACAGGCAAGCGTATCGCAATCGTGGGCTCGGGACCTGCAGGGCTCGCCTGCGCGCAGCAGCTGGCCCGGGCGGGTCATGCTCCGACGGTGTTCGAGAAATCGGATCGGATCGGCGGCCTGCTCCGCTACGGCATTCCTGACTTCAAGATGGAGAAGCATCTAATCGACAAGCGCATCCGCCAGCTTGAAGGCGAAGGCGTGATCTTCCGTCCGCGCATGCATATCGGCATTGATGTTTCGGTGCAGCGCCTGCTGGACGACTATCAAGTGCTGGTGCTTGCCGGCGGCGCAGAGAAACCGCGCGACCTGCCGATCCCTGGACGCGAACTGGATGGCGTTCACTACGCAATGGATTTCCTCACCCAGCAGAACAAGCGTGTTGCGGGCGACGACGAGAACAAGGCCGCCCCGGGTGGAACCATCAGCGCCAAGGGCAGGCATGTCGTCGTTATCGGCGGCGGAGACACGGGTTCGGACTGCATCGGCACGTCCAACCGCCACGGGGCGCTGTCTGTCACGCAGCTCGAGATCATGCCGCAACCGCCAGCCAAGGAGAACAAGGCCACGACCTGGCCGGACTGGCCGCTGAAGCTGCGCACGTCGTCCAGCCATGAAGAAGGCTGCGAACGTGATTTCGCCGTCGTGACCAAGCGCGCGATCGGCGAAGGCGGCAAGGTGACGGCTCTCATTTGCGCTCGTATCGAATGGGTGCGTGGCGCGCGAGGCATGGAGATGAAGGAAGTCGCCGGCAGCGAGTTCGAACTGAAAGCCGATCTTGTGCTTCTTGCCATGGGTTTCGCGGGGCCGGTCGTTCCCGGTCTCGTCGACCAGACGCGCGCAACGCTCGACCCGCGCGGCAACGTCGCGGCAAGCACAGGCGACTACAAGACCTCGACCGACAAGATCTTCGCTTGCGGAGACATGCGCCGTGGTCAGTCGCTTGTCGTATGGGCTATCCGTGAGGGAAGGCAGTGCGCGCGCGCGGTTGACGAATACCTGATGGGGTCGAGCAGCCTTCCTCGCTGAAGGCAGTAGACCTTTCCCCCGACAGGAGTAGTCTCCCGTTACGTTCGCGGGCCTGAGCCGGCCCGTCAGTATGCGCCCGTCTGTTATTGGGGCGCTGTTCGCAACTGCGAAAAGAACACGGCCGCAGTTGTGCGTGGCGCTCTCAAGACAGGTGAACACAAGTCGCGACCCTATTGGGTGGTCGCTGTTTGAGGGGGTCGCCTTGAAGGCCACGGACATCACCCGTCCGGACTACTTCCACAAGGTTGTTGACTGCCAGTGGGCATGTCCAGCGCACACGCCCGTGCCCGAATACATCAGGCTGATCGCTGACCGACGATACACCGACGCCTACATGATCAACTGGAAGTCGAACGTGTTTCCAGGAATCCTGGGCCGCACGTGCGACCGGCCTTGCGAGCCTGCCTGCCGAAGGGGAAGAGTCGAAGAGGAACCGGTGGCGATCTGCCGCCTGAAAAGGGTCGCGGCCGACAACAAGAGTGACATTACCGCCCTCCTGCCCAAGGTCGCTCCAAGCAACGGCAAGAAAATCGCCTGCATCGGCGCCGGGCCTGCTTCCCTCACAGTCGCACGTGATCTCGCCCCGCTAGGATACGAGGTCCATGTTTATGACAGCGACCGCCGCGCCGGCGGCATGATCCGCAGCCAGATCCCGCGTTTCCGATTGCCCGAAGAAGTCATCGACGAAGAGGTCGGCTACATCACCAGCCTTGCGCCGGTGATGCATCTGTCCGAGCGCATCGACTCGATGAAAGCGCTGCTGGACGAAGGTTTTGACGCGATCTTCGTCGGCACGGGCGCGCCGCGCGGCCGCGACCTTGACTTGCCCGGCCGCAAGGAAGCCGCCGCTAACATCCATATCGGCATCGATTGGCTTTCCAGCGTTTCGTTCGAACACATCAACAAGATCGGCAGGCGCGTGATCGTCCTGGGCGGCGGCAACACCGCGATGGACTGCTGCCGCACCGCGCGGCGGCTTGGCGGCGATGATGTGAAGGTGATCGTCCGTTCCGGCTTCGAGGAAATGAAGGCCTCGCCCTGGGAGAAGGAAGACGCGATTGGCGAGGACATCCCGATCCTGAACTATCTCGTGCCCAAGGCCTTCGTTCACACGAATGGCAAACTGACGGGCATGACCTTCGAGAAGGTCAAAGCCGAGAAAGACGAAAAGGGCCGGCGCAATCTCGTGCCGACGGGCGAGCCGGATCAGCATTTCGATTGCGACGACGTGCTTGTCGCCGTGGGTCAGGAGAACGCTTTCCCCTGGATCGAACGCGATATCGGCCTTGAGTTCGACAAGTGGGGAATGCCCGTCGTCGGGCAGGAGACGATGCAGGCGTCCATTCCGAACGTGTTCTTCGGCGGCGACGCAGCCTTCGGCCCGAAGAATATCATCTGGGCGGTGGCGCATGGCCACGCGGCCGCTGTCTCGATCGACATGTTCCTGAATGGGCAAGATATCGCGGTACGCCCAGCGCCCGGCGTCACGGTGATTTCCCAGAAAATGGGCATTCACGAGTGGAGCTACGACAACGACATCGCGAACGACCAGCGTTATAAGGTCCCTCATCGCGACAAAGCTGTTGCGCTGAAGGACGTGAAGGCGGAAGTTGAACTGGGGTTTGACCAGGCGGTTGGTTTCAAGGAAGCGCAGCGCTGTCTCAACTGCGATGTGCAGACCGTGTTCACGGCGAAGGTCTGTATCGAATGCGATGCCTGCGTCGACATCTGCCCGATGGATTGCATCACCTTCACCGATGATGGCGCCGAGCCGGACCTGCGAGGTCGGTTGAAAGCGCCAGCATACAATTTCGCGCAGGATCTATATGTGGCCGACGGCCTGCCGACCGGGCGCGTGATGGTGAAAGATGAAGACGTCTGCCTGCATTGCGGGCTCTGCGCCGAGCGCTGCCCAACCGGCGCGTGGGACATGCAGAAATACCTGATCGACATCACGCAAGCAGGCACGACATGCCGGACACGATAACGCAGGCGAATGTCGCAAGGACCGCGCCATTGACGGCGGTCAATGATTTCGTGGTCAAGTTCGCCAACGTCAACGGTTCGGGTTCGGCCAGCGCCAACGGTCTGTTCGCGAAGTCGATCATCCGCATGGGTGTGCCAGTGGCGGCGCGGAATATCTTTCCTTCGAACATACAGGGTTTGCCGACCTGGTATGAAGTGCGCGTGTCGGGCGCGGGGCATCTGGGCCGACGCGGCGGCGTTGATCTTGCTGTGCCGCTGAACCCACAGACATGGGATGACGACGTGAAGGAGATCGTGCCCGGCGGCTATCTCTTCTACGACTCGACCAAGCCCCTACCCGCCTCCAAATTCCGCGAAGACATTCACGTCATCGGGGTGCCGCTGACGGCGATTTGCAACGAAGCTTACAAGCTTCCGCGCGAGCGGCAGCTGTTCAAGAACATTTGCTATGTCGGCGCACTGTCGCACCTGATCGGCATCGAGCCGGCGGTGATAGAGCAATTGTTGAAAGAGGAGTTCGCCTCCAAGCCCAAGCTGATCGGCGCCAATCTCAACGCCTTTAATCTGGGCCGCGACTGGGCCGCCAGACATCTGGATCCGATTGGCCTGCAGTTGCAGCGAGCCGACGCCGTTGGCGACCGCATCTTTGTCGAAGGCAATGCCGCCGCCGCGCTGGGCGCGGTGTATGGCGGGGCGACCGTCTGCGCCTGGTACCCGATCACGCCATCGACCTCTCTGGCTGAAGCGTTCACCGGCTATTGCGAAGACCTTCGCACCGACCCCGATGGAACGAAGCGCTACGCCATCGTGCAGGGCGAAGACGAGATAGCCTCCATCGGCATCGTGGTCGGCGCCGGATGGAACGGGGCGCGGGCATTTACCTGCACATCCGGACCCGGCATATCGCTGATGAACGAGTTCATCGGGCTGTCCTACTTTGCCGAAATCCCTGCGGTTATCTTCGATGTACAGCGCGGCGGGCCCTCCACCGGCATGCCGACGCGGACGCAGCAATCCGATCTGTTGCTTGCGGCCTATGCCAGCCACGGCGACACCAAGCATGTGCTGCTGCTGCCGGCCGACCCGGGCGAATGCTTCGAGATGGGAGCGCTAGCGTTCGATCTCTCGGACAGACTGCAGACGGCCGTGTTCGTGATGCTAGATCTCGATATCGGCATGCAGCAATGGCTCGTGCCGCCTTTCAAGTGGGACGACACGAAGCGCATCGACCGCGGCAAGGTGATGACAGCCAATGCGCTGGAAGCGGGCGAGTTCTTCGGTCGCTATACGGACGTTGATGGCGACGGCATTCCGTTCCGTACCTATCCCGGCACGCATCCGACGAAGGGTGCGTATTTCACGCGCGGCACGTCGCGGAACCGGATGGCGGGATATTCCGAGAAGGGCGTCGATTACCAGGACAACATGGAGCGCCTGCTCAAGAAGTTTCACACGGCGGCGACCCTTGTGCCCGGCCCGGTGATCAAGCCGGCTGCGCAGAAGACGAAGACCGGTGTCGTCTATTTCGGCTCGACCAGCGCCGCCATGGACGAAGCGCTCGAAACGCTCGAGGACAAGGGCCACCATATCAACGCAATGCGCGTGCGAGCGTTTCCGTTTGGGCAGGATGTCTATGACTTCATCCATGCGCATGATGAGATCTGCGTTGTGGAGCAAAACCGGGACGCGCAACTGCGCTCCCTGCTGATGATCGAGGGCGCCATCGACCCGGCGCGGCTGACGTCCATCCTGCATTATGACGGCACGCCGATCACGGCGCGCTTCCTGATCGACGCCATTGGCAAGCGGCTCGACGCCCGGCAGGCGACGCGGCAGATCACGAGGAAGACATGACCTACATCCTGAAGCCGAAGCTGCATCATCCAAGCCTGCCGAAGAACGATCTCGGTTTCACGCGGCGGGACTATGAGGGGCGCGTCTCGACCCTGTGCGCGGGCTGCGGCCACGACTCGATCAGCGCGGCGATTGTTCAAGCCGCCTGGGAGCTGGATATCGAACCGCACCGGCTGGCGAAGATGTCGGGCATCGGATGTTCGTCGAAGACGCCGGACTATTTTCTGGGACAAAGCCACGGGTTCAATTCGGTTCACGGGCGGATGCCGAGCGTGTTGACCGGGGCGAACCTGGCGAACCGGGACCTGATCTATCTTGGCGTTTCGGGCGACGGCGACAGCGCGTCGATCGGGCTGGGGCAGTTCGCGCATTCGATACGGCGCGGTGTGAACATGAGCTACATTGTCGAGAACAATGGGGTCTACGGGCTGACCAAGGGACAGTTCTCGGCAACGTCGGACAAGGGATCGAAATCCAAGAAGGGCGTCGAGAATACCGAGAGCGGGATCGATCTGGTCGCGCTCGCCCTGCAGCTCGGCGCGACCTATGTTGGGCGGTCTTTCTCCGGCGACAAGGAACAGCTGGTGCCGTTGATCAAGGGCGCGCTTTCCCATCACGGGCCGGCGTTCCTGGATGTAATTAGCCCATGCGTGGCTTTCAACAACCATGCAGGCTCAACCAAGAGCTTCGACTATGTGCGCGAGCATAACGAGGCGGTGAACCGGCTGGATGTCATCCTGGGGCGCACGCCGATCGCGACGGCTTATGCACCGGGCGAGTTGCGGGAAGTGACGCAGCATGATGGGTCGACGCTGCGGCTGCGGAAGCTGGCGGAGGATTATGATCCGACCAACAAGATCGCTGCGGCGAACTACCTGCAGGAGCGGCATGCCGAAGGTGAGATCGTAACCGGGCTACTGTTTGTTGATCCGGACGCAACGGACCTGCATGACCGGCTGGGAACAACCTTGACGCCTCTGAACCAGCTGACGTCAGAGCAGCTGACGCCGGGATGTGCGGCTCTTGCCAGGATCAATGACGGGCTGCGATAGACACCGGCATGAAAAGCCTTGCGACCCACTTCCTCGAAGAATGCGGAGCACTGCACCTTGTGCTTGAGCCCCTGAGCGAGCCGGAGCTGGATCAGGCGACGGCTTTCAAGGGCTGGACGATCAATCGGGTCATTCAGCATCTGCATGTCTGGAATCTGGCGGCGGACATGTCGCTGAACGGCGATGGGTCGTTTTCCGACTTTTACGGAAAGCTCGAGGCGCATCGTGCTGCAGGCGGGACGATGGGGAGTTTCGAGCGGGCGTGGCTTGGCGCTTTGAGCGGGCCGGCGCTGGTTGAGGCTTGGCGCAAGGGGTCTGAGGAAATTGCAGGCCGGTTCGCAAACGCTGATCCTTCAGCGCGGGTGAAATGGGCGGGGCCAGACATGAGCGTCAGGTCGTCGCTGACGGCGCGCCTGATGGAGACGTGGGCGCATGGGCAGGAAGTTTATGATGTGCTCGGCATCGTTCGAGAGAATGGCGATCGGATTCGGAACATCGTAGTGCTGGGCAACAATACCTATGGGTGGACATTCAAGGTTCGCGGCGAAGCGGCGCCGGAGCCTCGGCCGCATCTGCGGCTGACGGCGCCTTCGGGCGAATTGTGGTTGTACAATGAACCGAGCGAGACCGAGCTGGTTCAAGGTTTGGCGGAAGAGTTCTGCCAGGTCGTAACGCAGGTGCGGAATGTCGCGGATACGAAACTGACGATTGTCGGCGCGAATGCGCGGAACTGGATGTCGAAGGCGCAGTGCTTTGCGGGGGATGCCGAAACGCCGCCGGCGGCGGGCGCGCGGAAGACGGCGGTGGGCCGATAGCGCACATGGGCGCGACCTCGCACGTGGCTGCGAAGGGCGCGCGGGTTGGATCCTGGAATTGCGAAGGTAAAGGCGACGGGCCGCGCGCAGATGCGCGCGCCCTCCGTCTTGCGCGCAAGGGAGCGGTGTATTGCCTCCAACCCGTTGCAGACTGGGGAGGTAGATCAATGCGGAGCATCGAGACGAAAGGAGCTTTGCTGCGTGTCGCAGCGAATGCGCGCGGCGCGTTTCTGCGCAGCGCGTTCGATGGGGTCAAGCGAAGCCAGCCTACAGGCGTGGCGCGCCATCGAGCTCTCGCGTGAGCGCGGATGGCTGAGTTGGCCGGCTGGCGTGTCTCGATGCGCTGGAAGAGTAGGCTGAGGAGTTCGCGGGGGCGCCGGGTTGTCAGGATAGCGATGCCGTACTCGGCCATAATGATGTAGCGCTCGGCGTAGGCACGCACCTACGGGTCGTCGAGTTCATGGACGAGGGTGTCGTCGGTTAGGATCGCCCCGAGGCCGTCGAAATCGGCGATCAAGGCCCGCCAGAGAGGCGCGAGCCCTCCCAGAGGGGCGAAGATCATCACGAGGGTGGCGGCCCGTTGGGTCATTGGGGGCATTGAGTTCAGGGTGAAGGCGGGCGATGAGGGTGTTGCGCGCGTCGAGCGCGCCGCCGCGCCAGTCGGCGATGAGCTGGGCGGTTTTGGGCTCGCCTTCCATTCGCGGTTAGTTCCCCTGAGTCCGTTGCACTCGCCTGGCGCAATGTTCAGGCAATTGAGCAGGCTTGCAAGGTTTCTGCCCTGCGGCGCTGTGCGCCGCAGCTAGTAGCGCAGATGGGGGCGGCGCGCAGCGGCCCAGGCTTGTTCGTCAGGCCTTGTAATGGCGTCGAGATCGCCCGGGCGGGTGGTAGGGTCGTCGACCCATTCGCGCAGGAGCGGGCCGCCATTGATGACGTCGATCGGGAGTTTGCCGAGTTCGTACTCGTAGGGGAAATCACGCCAGAGCGGGTAGTCCGGATAGAGGTTGCGGATGACCTTGAAGGCGAGCGCCTGGATGCGCCAGGGCTGGAAGGCCTGGTGATCATAGAGGGCAGGGTCTTCGGTGTGGATCTGGACGCCGCTGCAGAGCTTGCCGACATGCTTGTGGAAGGTGGGCTCGAACCAGCAGTCGCGGAGCTTGCAGCCGCGCAGCCATTCGGGCGCGAGGGTGTGCATTTCGAGGATGACGCGGCGGGCGTCGATGTCGGGAGCGCCGAAGAGTTCGAGGGGACGCGTGGTGCCCCTGCCCTCTGACAGCGTGGCGCCTTCGAGCATGACCGTCCCGGCGTAGGCGCGGGCCATCCAAAGATTGGGCGCGTTGGGGCTGGGGTTGACCCAGGTGCGTTCGCCCGACGGCCAGCCGAAGCCGGGGGCGGCGTCGGGCTGATAGCCTTCCATTTCGATGACGCGATAGTCGACGTCGAGCTTGTAGTGCTCGATGAACCAGTGACCGAGTTCGCCGAGTGTGAACCCGTGGCGCATCGGCATGGGACCGGCGCCCACGAAGCTTTCCCAGCCCTTGCGGAGTGACAGACCCTCGATGGGCCGGCCGGCGGGGTTCGGGCGGTCGAGCACCCAGACGGATTTGCCCTCTTTTGCAGCGGCTTCAAGGACGTAGAGCAGCGTGGTGATGAAGGTGTAGATGCGGCAGCCGAGATCCTGCAGGTCGATCAGCACGACATCGAACGTGCTCGTCTGCTGGCCGGTGGGGCGGCGGTGTTCGCCGTAGAGGCTGAAGACTGGGATGCCGAGGATCGGGTCGTCGAAATCCGGGCTCTCGACCATATTGTCCTGCTTGTCGCCGCGCATACCGTGCTGCGGGCCGAATGCGGAGGTCAGCTTGATGTCGCCAGTGGCCGCGAGCGCGTCGAGCGTGTGGGTGAGGTCGCGCGTAACGGAGGCTGGGTGCGCGACGAGGGAGACGCGCTTACCCCTGAGCGGGGCCCGGAGGGCGGGTTCAGCCAGGAGACGATCGATGCCGAATTTCATGGTTCACCCTGCTGAAGGAAGTTGCAGGGCAAAGCAATCCAGATGGTGGAAATCCAGCTTGTCGATCGGGTGTTTGACGGCCCAGTAGGACCTGATTCCGCTCGTGTCTTCGAGAATCACGGACAGGCCGACTTTCCAGGGGCCGTCGAGATTGGGAAGGCCGCGGAGATCAAAAGTAGCGCGCAGATCGAAGCGGTCGCCGAAGGCCCGGCTGCCGACGCCTGGGTCGGACGCCTGAGCGATATTGGACATGCCGGAGCGATGGGCCTTGAAGTGGTAGGCCGCCCATTGGCCTGTGGGCGACAGGTTGAACTCACTGTAGCCGCTCCCCTGCTTCGGCATGATGAAAGCTTCGAAGCAGGTGTGCTTCCAGAGCTCGTCCGCGCGGGTGGGATTGGCGAGCTCGGGGATGGCGAGTTTTCCGATATCGCCGGTGACTGTGTAGCTAAGCGCGAGGCTTTCGGGCTTGCGCACGATTTCGGCTTCAATCGCGGCGGCTGGGGAGGCCGAGGACGGATGTCGAGTCAGGGCGTGGCGCATACGCGTGTGTAGCGCCGCGCGGGACGGGTCGCCAGAGGCAGTCTATTCCGCTGGCGTGACGACCGGATCGACGCCGCCTTTTCCAGCGCGCCGCGACCGCTTCGGCTTCTTCTGCTTCGCCTCTCCGGGCGCCAGCAGGAGATAGAGCGGCGGCGTGACGATACGCGCAAGAAGCGTGGAGCTGATCAAGCCGCCGACGATGACCATGGCCAGCGGCGAATAAAGCGGCGAGCGCTCCATGATGAGCGGGATCATACCGCCAATGGCGGTCATCGAGGTAAGCAGGACCGGCAGGAAGCGGACCTCGCCAGCCTTCTCGATGGCTTCGCGCAGAGGCGTGCCGCGTTCGCGTTCCTGGTTGGCGAACTCGACCAGCAGAATGGAGTTCTTGATCTCGATTCCGACCAGCGCGATGAAGCCAATGATCGAAGTGTAGGACAGCGACTCCTTGCCGATGAAGAGGGCGATCAAGCCGCCCATTACGCCGAACGGAATGACGAACGCGACGACTGCGGCGCTGGAGAATGATCCGAATTCCAGCAGCAGGACGGCGAGGATGCCAAAGCAGGCAATAATGATGGCTGGGCCGAAGCCGCCGAAGCTTTCCGACTGCGCCTCTGCTTCGCCGCCGTACTGGATGGAATAGCCGGGCGGGAGCTTCAGAGGATCCAGCTTGGCCGCGACGGCGCGCGTGACTTCCCCGGCAAGACGCCCGGGTTGTGTAAAGGCGCTGATCGTGACCGTGCGTTCGCGTTCGTAGCGGCTGATCCGCGAGGGCCCCGCCTGCAGCGAGGGTTTGGCGAACTCGGAAAGCGGCGCTGCGGCGCCTGAGCCGGTCCAGATGTAGAGCTTGCTGACGTCTGCAATGCCCATGCGCTCGGCGCGTGGAGCACGGACGACGATGGGGTAAGAATCGCCAACCGGGTCACGGAATGTGGCCACACGGGCGCCGCCGATGGCGATACGCAGCGTCTGGTCGATGGCGCCGGCCGGCACACCGCGAAGGGCGGCGACCTCGGTGTCGATGTTGAGATTGAGGTCTACCAGTTTTTCGCCCAGCGGGTTGCGGACGTTGCGCGTACCGTCTGCTTCGGTGACAAGACGTTCGACCTGGGCGGCGAGATCGGTGAGCACGTTTATGTCGGCGCCACGGATGCGAACGGCGATGGGCGCCTCGATCGGAGGACCGTTGAGGAAGCGCTTCACGTTGAAACGCGCACCGGCGAAGGTGTCCAGTTCCTTACGGATGGCTTCGAGTTCGGCGTGGCCGCTTTCGGCTTCCCAGTGGTCGAAGCGGGCGTAGATATCGCCGACGTTGGACTGGGTCTCGGAAGGCTGCTCGTTGTAGTAGACGCGCGGGTTGCCCCTGCCCGCATTCGAGAAGCGCCAGGAGATATTCTCCCGCTTGGCCAGCACGCCATCAGCGAACTGAACGGCGCGATCCGTTTCCGTCACGGAGATGCCCTGCGGGAGTTCGACGCGGACGAGAAAATAGGGACTGTCGTTTTCCGGGAAGAGACTGAAGCCAAGCTTCGGCACCAGCGTCAGCGTAGCCGCGAACAAGGCAAGTCCGATGGCGATCGTGATGCGCGGGAATGTCAGCGCGACGTGGAGGATTGGCCGGTAGATCGCATGGATGCCGCCCATGAGCACGTCGAGAAAAACGTTGCCGTGACCCTTGCGCGGCAGCAGGCGGCTGGCGAGGAACGGGATGACGCTGAGCGCGACGAACAGCGAGGCGGCGATGGTGCAGACTACGGCCATAGGCAGGGAGCGCGTGAAGTCGCCAGCGGCTTCCGGCAGGTTCAGCAAAGGCACGAAGGCGAGGAGCAGCGCGGCCGTACAGCCGAGGACGGCGACGTTGATTTCCTTGACGCCTTCAAGCGCGGCATCGCGGGGTCCGAGCCCGGTGCGCAGGTGACGGGCGATGTTCTCGGTCACGACGATGGAGTCGTCGACGAGCAGCCCAAGGGCCAGAACGAAGCCTGCGATTGAAAGCTGGTTGAGTGAATAGCCCAGTATGTTGAGGATCGTGATGCCGATCGCGAACGAGAACGGGATCGAGACCATGACGATGAGTGACGCCCGGAAGCCGAGCGGCAGCAAGGTGAGCAGCACGAGCGCGATCGCGATGCCGAGATCGCGGGCCAGTGATGATAGGCGATGGGCGACGGTTTCGGACTGATCGAAGCCGCGTTCGAGTTTAATCTCCGGCGGCAGCCGAGGCTCGAACGCGTCGACCCGCGCCCTGACACCATCCATGACGGTGAAGATCGTGGCGCCCAGCTTAGCGCGCGCCGTGACGAAAAGGGCGCGCTGGCCGTTGTAGCGCGTGATGTGAGTCTGTTCGTCGTTGGCCCATTCCACATTGGCGATGTCGCCGACGCGGACGCTGACGCCATTGCCGCTGCGCAGGACCACGTCGCGGATTTCCTCGACGCTGTCGAACGGGCCAGTGGCTTCGACGTTGAAGCGGCGGCCGCTGCTTTCGACGGAGCCAATGGGCAAATCTGCGCCCTCGCGCTCAAGCGCTTCGGTGACGGCGCCGAGGGGGAGCTGGTACGCGGCGAGCTTGTCGAGATCGACGGTGACGCGGACTTCGGCTGTAGGAACACCCCAGATTTCGGCTGCCTGTACGCCATTGGCGCGCTCGACAGCATCGCGCAACTCGCGGGCGTAGGCTTCCATCTGGCGGATCGGCGCCGTTTCGGAAACCAGGGCCATCTGGACGATGCTGGTTTGGGCCGGGTTGGCGCGGTCTGCGCGGATGAGAGTGATGCCGGCGGGAAGCGTCGGACGGAGAACGTTAAGCTCGCGAACGACTTCGTCGTATTTCTTTTCGGGATCGACGCCGTATTCGAACTGCACGCTGATCTGCGCGAGGCCGGCGCTGCTGGTGGACGATATCTCGTCGACATATTCGAGGCCGTTCAGAGCGGTCTCGATCGGAATGGCGACGACGCGCTCCATCTGTTCAGCATCAGCGCCGGGCAGAACGACAAACACGCCCACGCCGGCAAACTGCACGATCGGGTCTTCGGATTTCGGGATCGCCTGGACGGAGGCGACGCCCAGCATGAAGAGCATGCCGAAAAGGATGAGCGTGAACTGCCAGCGCTCAATGAAGAACCGTGTGATCGCCTGCATGAGCTATTCCTGGCGGAATTTGACGGCGTCGCCATCGCGCACCATGGAGGCGCCGCGGGTGATGATCGCCTCGCCGGGCTCGAGGCCGCCGGTGACGACAACGCCGGCGTCGGTGACGCCTTCGGTCTGGATCGAGCGGCGCACGGCCTTGCCGTCCGAGCCGACGACGTAGACCATGCCCTGATCGGCGCGCGCGTCGATCAGCGAGATGGCGGGGATGAGATAGGCTGTGCGCTCGACCTGGCCCGGGACGGGCTTGGCGGCGATGAGGACCTCGGCGACTTCACCGCTCTTGAGATCCTTCGGATTGTCGAGGCGCACTTCGACCTCGAACGAACCCATGTTGGCGACCATTTTCGGAGAGATCTGCGTGACCTTGCCCATGCGCTGGTCGCGGCCGGGGATGTTGACCTGCGTGACGTCGCCGACGCGGACCTGAGCGACATCGACGGATGAGAGCTGGGCGCGCACGATAACTCCGGTGCGGTCTTCACCGAGCTGGAGGATGGACTGACCTGCTGTAACCGTCTGGCCCCGCTCTGCGTCGCGGCGGAGAATGACGCCGGTGGCGGGGGCGACGAGGGAGACGATCTCGCGTGCGCGCTCAAGCGCGAGGCGGGCATTGTCGAGATCGGCCTGCGAGGCTGCGCCGGCGGCGTGGAGGCGGCTGATGCGATCGAAGGTTTGCTGCGCGGTCTGGCGAACGACTTCGGATTCGGCGGGATCGGCGCCGACGGAGGTGCGGCGCAGGGTGGCGAGGGTCTGGCCGGCGGAGACGTGCGCGCCGTCATCCACAAGGAGGCTCTCGATCATGCCGGGGACGCCGAACGAGAGAATGGTTTCGCTCTTGTAGGCGAGAAGACCGCTGGCGCGCAGAACACCGGCTTGCCGAGTTTGCGCGATGCGGTAGACTTCCACTTCGACAGGCGCGACCGCTTGGGATTTTGCGGCTTCCGCCTTAGCGCCGCCGGGCGAGCAGGCCGCCGCCATCAGGGCCGCAAGCCCCGCCATCGCCCACATTCCCGACCGCGCAATCATACCCGTCACTCACGATTTGTTAGACAGTGTCTATTTTATATTTTACGCTGTCAATAATTAACCGTGCGGCGGCCTACACGGCTGCGTGACGAATGCAATGTACGCTCGTGAGCGGCAGTAATCCGTCCGACGCGCTGGGCTTCAGGGATCGCGATCTCTACAGTCAGACGGGCGGAGTTGTTGCATGGACAAACGGTCGACACTGATGGAAACGGAAGCCCGCGAATCTCCGTCGGTGGCGGCGCGTCTGGTTGAGCGAGCGACGCCGCGCCTGCGTGAGCTGGGCGAAAGGTTGCGTTTGCTATCGCCGCGCTATGCCGTTGCCGCCGGCCGCGGAAGCTCGGATGCGGCGGCGCTATTGGCGAAGTATCTGTTCGAGGCGCGGCTGGGATTGCCGACCGTGTCAGCCGCGCCGTCGATACGTTCGATCTATGGACGGCAGCTGAACATCGAGAAAGCGCTGGTTCTGGCGATCTCGCAATCGGGACGCAGCCCGGATCTTGTCGAGTTCTGCCGGTCGGCCACGGGGCCGGATGTGCTGCGCGTCGGCATGATCAACGATGAGGCATCACCGCTCGCCGATATCATGGATGTGCTCCTGTCGTTGGAGGCTGGCCCAGAGAAAAGCGTGGCGGCAACCAAGTCGTGCATTGCTGCGATGACGTTGGTGTTCGGGCTCACCGCGCACTGGCGGAATGACCAAGTCATGATTGCGGCTTTTGAGCGGGCGCCTGACGTGCTGGCGGCGGCGCTTGTGGAGGACTGGTCGGCGGCGGAAGCCTTCTTCGATGGCGACGGGCCGATCTATGTGATCGGACGCGGACCGGGGCTCGCTGTTGCGGCCGAGGCGGCGCTGAAGCTGAAAGAGACGAACGGCCTCCACGCCGAGGCGGTCAGCGCCGCTGAGGTGCGGCATGGACCGTTTGCACTGGTGGGCCCTGCCCTGCGCGTTGTGATTTTCGCACAACGCGATGCGGCGTTTGATGGTCTGAGCAAGCTGGCTGGCGATCTTGAAGCGCTAGGCTCCGCCGTGCTGCTTGTTTCGTCAGAAACGGCGCATGGGCAGGCGATGGTGAAGCCCGATGCGGAGCCCGTGTTGGAGCTGCTGGCGATGCTCGCGCGCTTCTATGTGTTGGCAAGTGCAACAGCGCTGAAACGCGGACGGTCGCCGGATCACCCGCCCATGTTGACCAAAATCACAGAGACACGCTGATGCTGGCGCTATCGCCCACGCAATTGTTCACCGGTGACAGCATTGTCGAGGGCGCGACGGTGCGCATCGATGGCGGGCGGATTGTGGACGTGACGCCCGGTGTTTCTGCTGATGCCATGAAGCTCGACGGGCTTCTCGCGCCGGGGTTCATCGACGTGCAAGTCAATGGCGGCGGCGGCCTGTTGTTCAACGACTCGCAGACGGTCGACACGCTCGCGAAAATGGCGGTGGCGCACCGCAAGTTCGGCGTGACCGGCATTATGGCGACGCTGATATCGGATGAGCGCGGCAAGGCGGCGAGCGCGTATCGGGCGGTGAGCGAGGCGATTGAGGCTGGTGTTGAGGGATTGTTGGGCCTGCATCTTGAGGGGCCCTGGCTGTCTGAGCCGCGGCGGGGCGTGCATCCAGCGAGATTCCTGCGAGCGCTGGATGATGCAGATCTGAAACTGCTTACGCAGAGGCGGCCCTTCCCGCTGCTCGTGACGGTCGCGCCTGAGCAGATCGATGCAGCGACGATAAAGACGCTGACGGAGGCTGGCGTCATCGTCAGTCTTGGGCATACGGCGGCGCCCACGGATGATGTCGAGCGTGCGATTGCGGCGGGGGCGACCGGATTTACTCACCTGTTCAATGCGATGCCGCCGATGGAGGGACGCAATCCCGGCGCGCTTGGCGTGGCGCTAGGCAGCCGGCAGAGCTGGGCCGGACTTATTCTGGATGGCATTCACGTTCATCCAGCTTCTGCCCGCGCGGCGTTTGCAGCGAAGACGGCGGACAGGCTGATCCTTGTTTCAGACGCGATGGCGACGATCGGATCGGATGATACATCCATGGCGCTGTTCGGAGAAAGGATCGCTGTGCAGGGTGGCGCACTGCGCACTGCTGCGGGGACGCTGGCTGGCGCGCATCTGGAAATGTCAGGCGCGGTTCGGAATGCAGTATCCATGCTGCATGCGTCGCGCGAAGAAGCGCTTCGGATGGCGAGCCTGACACCTGCGGAGTTTTTGAAGCTCGGTCATGAGCGCGGACGAATCGCGGCTGGGTATCGGGCTGACCTTGTCCTGCTGGATACTGACCTAAAGACCAAATCGACCTGGATCGGCGGGCGCGAGCTTCACTAAGCTAGGCGATCTCCGTCAGGGCCAGACGCAGATTGCCTTCGTGCATGTCCAGTGCTGCGATCGCGACGTCGATACTGGCGCCGCTGGCCAGCAGGACGGCGAGCTTCACGTCGCCGCTTGCTTGCTCCATCGCGTCGATGGCGACCTGCTCGTCGCAACCTGTGACCGAGACGACCATTTGCACGGCGCGGCGGCGCAGCTTTTCGTTGGTGGGCCGCATGTGGACCATGAGGCCGCGATAAACCTTGCCCAGCCGCACCATAGCCATTGTCGAGAATAGGTTGAGAACGATCTTCTGCGCGGTTCCCGCCTTCATGCGGGTGGAGCCCGCCAACGCCTCGGGGCCGGTTTCGACGAGGATAGGGTGCTCGCTGGCTGACAGGAGTTTTGAGCCCGGGTTGTTGGCGACGCCTATCGTGAGTGCGCCCCGCGTGCGGGCTTCTGTGATCGCCGCGACCGTGAAGGGCGTATTGCCGCTGGCTGCCAGGCCGATGACGACGTCGTTGCGGCCGACCGAGAGATCAGCAATGCTGGTCGCGCCATTGGCTGCTGAGTCTTCCGCGTTCTCAACAGACTGCAGCAGAGCGCCCTCGCCGCCCGCTATCACGAAGGCGACATGGTTTTTCGGCCAGCTGAATGTCGGGAAGAGCTCGGCGCCGTCCTGCACGCCGATGCGTGCGGAGGTTCCTGCGCCGACATAGACCAGCCTGCCGCCGAGTTTTAGGCGCGGGACCGCGGCATCAACGGCGGTCGCGATCGCGGGGAGCGCCGGGCCGACAGCTGCGACAGCCTCGACCTGACCTTCATGCAAGGCTTTGACGCCTTCTGCAGTGTTCCACAGATCGAGATCGGCGTAGCGCGTGTTGATGTCCTCGGTGCCCATATGTCCTCGGCGTTTGATCGCGCTTTGATGAGGTTGATTGAATGGCAGGCAAATCGCGTTAGACAAAGGGGATGGCTGCAACATTCTACCTTGGCGTCGATGGCGGCGGAACGCGTTGCCGGGCCCGGCTGGAAACGGCCCACGGCGTGGTGCTGGGGTGTGGTCTTGCGGGGCCAGCAAGCATGCGCTTTGGGCTTGATGCCGCAACAGGTTCGATCATGGCGGCGACCCGGCAGGCGCTCAGTGAGGCTGGGCTGAGCGAAGGTGTGCTGGGAGACGTGTATGCAGGCATTGGTCTTGCGGGCACGGGACATCTGGGGGCGCGGCAAGCGCTCGAGACGTGGCGGCATCCTTTCGCGAAGGCGTGGTTCGAAGGGGACGGCTATCTGGCGTGGCTTGGCGCCTTTGGCGGCGAGGAAGGCGGCATCGTCGTTTGCGGCACGGGCAGCATCGGCATTACGTATAAGGGTCGCACTATCCGTGTCGGCGGGTATGGCTTTCCGGTTTCAGACGAAGGCAGCGGTGCGCATATCGGGCTGAATGCGATCCGCTATGCCCTGCGCACGCTGGATGGACGCGCGACATCGACGGCGTTCGCGAAGGAAATCCTGGAGCGGTTTTCGTCGGACCCTGCCGTTGTAATCCGATGGTCGGAAACGGCGAGCGCGACGGACTATGCTGCATTCGCCGCGATCGTCATCCGGCACGCGGCGGAGGGAGAGCCGGCCGCAACCAATCTCTTGCGCGATGCGGCGGTGCATATTGCCGGTCTGACCGAGGCTGTGCTCGCGCGCGGCGCGCCACGCGTGGCCCTGGTCGGCGGACTGGTGGAGTTCCTGAAGCCGCACATCCCGGCGGCGACCGCAGCACGCCTGACCGAACCGCTGGCGGACGCGATGGCGGGTGGGATTCTGATGGCGAAGGAAAGGCGTGGGCTGGAGTTGGGAGCGTAAGCAGCTGGGGAGCGACTAAGGCAATTGGCGCAGACGCCATCGTCCAAGAAGGCGATAGCGCGTTCGTTTGGTCCAACTTTAGATAAGAACGAAATCGCGGACGGTCCAAGACACCGGTGGAACTGGTACGTCTGCGTGGAGGCTAGATGAATATGCCAAAGTTATGGGGCAGGAACGAGTAGCCAGCGCCGATCGGGAAGCCGGTGCGACGCATCCCTCCGCCCAGATCGCAATAGAAGCGCATCACATCCGCCACGCCGTCGCCGCCAAGCAATACGTATGGGCGATTGTTTGTTCGGCGTGCAAAACGTGCAGCACGGTCCAGCGAATTTCAAAGGGCGTTGGGTTCATTGAATACGCGGCCGCAGTGGCGGCTATTCGTGTCTCGTCCGGAACCGGATCCGTGAAGCCACATACCGGCAGCAGCGTGACGTGCTGCCGGTCAGCGGGAAGCGGCCGCGCCTCTATTTACGTTCAGGCATGTGTTGAGCGTCAATTTCACGTGCGCCTGCAGTCGCGGGCGAATCCGGCAGCAGCGCGAAACACTTTCGCAGGTTGATCACAGGCGGTGGGAAGCTGTGCTCGAACAAGGGGCGCACGATCTGTTCCGGAGCCAGGCGTGGCCACTTCCAATCTGTCGGAACATATCAGAAACATTAAAACTTTCGCCGTTGTTGCTGACCGGTTTTTATTCGGTGCGGCCGGGTTCAGCGCCAAAAGTGTGCGTGAACGCTACCCATCGGGCGAAAGGTGGGACAAGCGCCTGAAAAGTGCGCTCTATGTGCGCATCACGTGGGCGTTCGAGGCAGTATGTCGATCAAGGCAAGCATCTATCACCTGACACATTACAAGTATGACCGGCCGGTCGTGCTTGGGCCGCAGGTCATTAGACTGCGGCCTGCCCCGCATTCGCGGACACGGGTCATCTCTCATTCGCTGAAGGTCACGCCGGACAAGCACTTCGTGAACTACCAACAAGACCTCTATGGCAACTGGCTGGCGCGGTATGTGTTTCCCGAGCCGGTGCGCGAGCTGAAGATCGAGGTCGATCTCGTCGCGGACATGACGGTCTACAACCCGTTCGACTTCTTCGTCGAGGAGAGCGCAGAGACGTGGCCGTTCGAGTATCCGCAGGAGATCGCGGACGATCTGGCGATCTATCGCACGACCGAGCCGTTGGGGCCGCATCTGAAGACATTCCTTGCGGGCATACCGAAGGACAGGCTGCGCACGGTCGACTTCATTGTGATGCTGAACACTGCGGTGTCGAAAGCGGTGGGTTATATCATTCGCATGGAGCCAGGCGTGCAGACGCCTGAGGAGACGTTCGAGCGCGGCAAGGGGTCGTGCCGGGATTCGAGCTGGCTTTTGGTGCAGGCGGCGCGGCATCTCGGGCTCGCGGCGCGATTTGTGTCGGGATATCTGATCCAACTGAAGCCGGACCTGGTAGCGCTTGATGGGCCGCCCGGAACGAGCGTTGATTTCACGGACTTGCATGCGTGGTGCGAAGTATATCTGCCGGGCGCGGGATGGGTCGGGCTTGATCCGACATCGGGCCTGCTGACGGGCGAGAGCCATATTCCGCTGTCGGCGACGCCACACTATCGCAACGCCGCACCCATCACGGGCGGGCTGACGGGCAATCCGAAGGTGAAGTTCGACTTCGACATGAAGGTGACGCGCGTCGCCGAGCATCCGCGTATCACCAAGCCCTTCTCGGATGAGAGTTGGGCGGCGCTGGATGCGCTGGGCGACAAGGTGGATGCTGTGCTCAAGGAGGGCGATGTGCGCCTGACCATGGGCGGGGAGCCGACTTTTGTTTCGATCGACGATTTCGAGTCGGACGAATGGAATTCGGGCGCGGATGGCCCGACCAAGCGGAGATTGGCGGACAAGCTGATCCAGCGGCTGCGTGATCGCTTCGCGCCGGGCGGGTTCCTGCATTACGGGCAAGGCAAGTGGTATCCGGGGGAGACGCTGCCGCGGTGGACGTTTTCGCTTTACTGGCGGCGCGACGGGAAGCCGATCTGGCATGATCCGAAGCTGGTTGCGGGTGAGAATGGCGACGGCAAGGCGACTAAGGTCGAGGCTGAGCAGCTGTTGCAGCTGATGGCCGTGGAACTGGGTGTCGCTGCGGACATGGTGATCCCCGCATATGAAGACCCGGCCAACTGGATCCTCAAGGAAGGCAACCTGCCGGAGAATGTGACGCCGGAGAATTCCAGGCTGAAGGACCCGGAAGAACGCAACCGCATCGCGCGCGTGTTCGAACGCGGACTCACCGAACCCACCGGCTTTGTGTTGCCGATCCAGCGTTGGCAGGCAAAAGCGTCGAGCAAGGCGAAGGTCGGCAAAGGCGTCGCCAAGAAATCCGCGAAGTCGACGCCGGGCCAGACTGCAACGGCCGCTGTCACGCCAGTTGCGCCGATCAAGATTCCACCGGGCCGCTGGAAGTCGGAGCGGTGGCGTTTGCGCCGCGGCCATATGTTCCTCGCGCCTGGCGACAGCCCCGTCGGCTATCGCCTACCGCTGGAATCGCTGACCTGGATTCCGCCGACGCTCTATCCGCATGTGGTGGAAGCCGACCCGGCTGAAGAGCGCGGCGACCTGCCCGACTATGCGCCTTCCGGGGAGGGCGGCTCATCCGACGGAAGCGCTCCGGGCGGCGAACGCGCACGCTCACGCTTCACGGCAAGCGAAGGCGCAAAGCAGCAGATTCAGGAACAGTCTTTCTCCGAAGTCGCAGGATCGGTTCGCACGGCGATGAGCGTCGAGGCCCGCGATGGTCGTCTCTGCGTGTTCATGCCCCCTGTAGAGCGAGTGGAAGATTATCTCGAACTCGTGGCGGCTGCGGAGGCCGCTGCGCTTTCGCTGGGAATGCCGGTGCATATCGAAGGCTATGCGCCCCCGCACGACCCGCGCATCAATGTGATGCGCGTGACACCCGACCCGGGCGTGATCGAAGTCAACGTGCATCCGGCGACGAGCTGGCGTGAATGTGTGGCCATCACCACAACGCTATATGACGAGGCGCGGCAGTGCCGACTCGGCTGCGACAAGTTCATGATCGACGGGCGGCATACGGGCACGGGCGGCGGCAACCATGTGGTTGTCGGCGGAGCAACACCGATGGACTCGCCCTTCCTGCGGCGGCCGGACGTGCTGAAGAGCCTTCTGCTGCTGTGGCAGAAGCGGCCGTCGCTGTCTTACCTGTTTTCAGGCATGTTCATCGGGCCGACGAGCCAGGCGCCGCGCATTGATGAGGCGCGTCATGACTCGCTATACGAGCTGGAGATTGCGCTATCGCAGATCCATTCGCCCGGCGGCGGACCGGGCGGCGATATACATACGCCGCCCTGGCTGGTGGATCGCCTGTTGCGCAACTTGCTGATCGACGTGTCGGGAAACACGCACCGGACAGAGATCTGCATCGACAAGCTGTTCTCGCCTGACGGTCCGACAGGGCGACTTGGACTGGTGGAGTTCCGTGGCTTCGAGATGCCGCCGAACGCGCGCATGTCGCTCGCCCAGCAGGTGTTGGTGCGAGCGATCATTGCGCGGATGTGGAGGTCGCCGATCACGGGCAATCTCGTGCGATGGGGCACGACGCTGCACGACCGGTTCATGCTGCCGCATTTCGTCTGGGAGGATTTCCTGGACGTACTGCGGGATCTTTCCGCGCATGGCTTTGACCTGCGGCCGGAATGGTTCGAGGCGCAGCAGGAATTCCGCTTCCCGTTCTGCGGCGAGATCGACGTTGAAAGCGTCAATCTCGAAATCAGGCAGGCGTTGGAGCCGTGGCATGTGCTGGGCGAGACCGGCGCGATTGGCGGGACAGTGCGCTATGCGGACTCGTCCGCGGAGCGCGTGCAGGTGAAACTGACGGCAGCGGACCCGGGGCGGTATCGCGTAGCCTGCAACCGGCGGCCCGTGCCGCTGACCGAAGCGAGCGATGGCGTCGCCGTGGCTGGCGTTCGTTACAAAGCGTGGAAACCACCCCTGTCGCTGCACCCTATCCTGCCGACCAACGTGCCGCTTGTGTTCGATGTTTTCGACACGTGGTCCGGCCGGGCGATCGGCGGATGCGTCTATCACGTGGCCCATCCGGGCGGGCGCAGCTACGATACCTTCCCCGTCAATGGCAATGAGGCGGAGGCGCGGCGTCTGGCCCGGTTCGAAGGGCATGGACATTCCCCGGGGATGTACGAACTTGCTCACGAGTCGCCGCATCCCGAATTTCCCTTCACGCTGGACCTTAGACGGTCGGCGGGAATCTGAGGCCAGAACCAAGAAGTGTCCGCGCAGAACCGGCCACAAACTGATCCGGTCGCCAGCGTGCTGGCGGGATACAAGCCCTTGCAGGGCGCGGCGGACGAACTCGTGGACGCCAACGGCGCGCTGCGTCCCGTCTGGCGGCCGTTCATGGACAGGCTGGCGCGGATATCGCCGGAAGACCTGATACGCCGGTTCGAGCTGGGCGATCAGTATCTGCGCGATGCGGGCGTATTTTTCCGCCAGTACGAGGAAAATAAAGTTGTAGATCGCGCATGGCCGCTGAGCCATGTGCCCGTGCTGATCCATGAATCGGAATGGGCGAAAATTTCTGAAGGGTTGATCCAGCGCGCAGAGCTTCTGGAAAGCGTGTGTTCCGATCTTTACGGCGATGCGCGGCTGGTTCGCGAGGGGCATCTGCCGGCATCGCTGATCGCGATGAGCCCTGAGTGGCTGCGTCCCATGGTGGGCGTGCGGCCAAGATCGGGGCATTTTCTAAACTTCATCGCTTTCGAGATCGGGCGCGGGCCTGATGGTCAGTGGTGGGTGCTGGGCGATCGCGTTCAGGCGCCGTCGGGCGCCGGCTTTGCGCTGGAGAACCGCGTGGCGACGGCGCGGGTGTTTGCCGACCTCTATGCGAATGCGAACGTGCATCGCCTCGCAGGATTTTTCCGCGCCTTCCGTGACGCGCTAAATGATCTTCGTGGCGATAGCGAAAGCCGGGTCGGCATTCTCACACCGGGCCAGCTGAACGATACGTATTTCGAGCATGCCTATATCGCACGGTATCTCGGCTTCATGCTGCTGGAAGGCGAGGACCTGACCGTGGAGAACGGACAGGTGATGGTACGCACGATTGCTGGGTTATCGCCTGTGAGTGTGCTGTGGCGGCGTATCGACGCGAGCTATGCCGATCCACTGGAGCTGAACGAGTCGTCGCGGCTTGGCACGCCGGGTCTCGTCGACGCGATCCGGCGCGGCAAGCTGGCGATGGTGAATGCGCTGGGTTCAGGCGTTCTGGAGATGAGAGCCTTGCTGGCCTTCCTGCCGCGCATATGTCAGGCGCTCCGGCAAGAACCGCTTAAGATGCCCAATATTGCGACGTGGTGGTGCGGGCAGGAAAGCGAGCGCGCACATGTGCGGGCTAACGCGCATCGCATGATGATCGGGTCGGCTTTGTCGACGCGCATGCCGTTTGACCCTGAGGATTCAACAACCTTGGGCTCCAACTTGCAGAACGCTCCCGGCGGGGTGGATGCGCTGCTCGACGCGGAGGGGCCGCTTCTGGTTGGCCAGGAGGCGGTGACGCTTTCGACCACGCCGGCGCATATGGATGGAAAGCTGAGGCCTCGGCCGATGAGTCTGCGCGTGTTCCTGGCGAGAACATCCCGCGGGTGGCGTGTGATGCCGGGCGGCTATGGGCGTATTGGCCGCTCGCCCAATGCCGCGGCGATCGCTTTGCAACGTGGCGGATCAGTCTCGGATGTCTGGGTCGTCAGCGACCGTGCGGTTCGCAACGAGACGATGCTGCCCTCGCCTGCTTCGCCTTATGTGCGTGCGCACATCGGGACGTTGCCCAGCCGCGCCGCTGACAATCTTTTCTGGATGGGCCGGTATGTGGAGCGGGCGGAAGGGCTCATCCGCCTGCTGCGCTCCATAAATATCCGGCTCGCGGAAGCGGGCCGTGCGGACACCGAACTGCTTGATCACGCGCGGCAGTTTCCGGGCTTTGCCAAAGTTGATCCGCTGCAGAGCATTCCGCCCGATCTTTTCAGCGCGCTCGCATCGGCCACAGCGAGCGCAAGCGTGGTGCGCGATCGGTT
>Ga0138256_10001077_pt1 | contig 29225 bp, 27 predicted proteins | sample KNB2016incub_MG_FD_105486 | JGI IMG/M metagenome (GOLD analysis project Ga0138256, IMG submission 105486) | Active sludge microbial communities from wastewater in Klosterneuburg, Austria - KNB2014incub_MG | ecosystem: Engineered > WWTP > Activated sludge > Unclassified | place: Austria... | reverse complement strand
TGGTGTTCGGCCTTCTTCGGGCGCAACCGGCGGCTGGCCTCACCCAGCCAGCGCAGGTAGACCATGCGGTGATCGATGTCATCGAAGCGCGGCTTGGGTGGCGCCAGCTCGGCCACCGACGCCGACAAGGCCGTGCGGACCGAGTCGATCAGGGGCTCTTCGACCTGGGCACCGGCCTGCGCAGGCCGCGGGGGCAACAGGAACAGGCCTACGCCCGCCAACGCGAAGGCGCGACGGGCAGGGACCGGGGCCTGTTCCTTCATGCCTCCAGTCGGCTGCGCACGGCTTGCGCCGCCTCGGCCAGCGGCACGACACTGGCGACCACCTCACGCCGGCCCTGCACCTCGACGGTGCCGGCTTTCAGCCCACGATCGGAGATCACCACGCGCAGTGGCAGACCGATCAGTTCCCAGTCGGCAAACATGGCGCCTGGCCGTTCACCACGATCGTCCAGCAGCACGTCGATGCCGGCTCCGGCCAGATCGTCGTGCAGCGCCTCGGCGGCCGATCGCACCGCATCACTGCGATCCATCCCGATGGGGCAGATCACCACGCTGAACGGTGCCATGGCCTGCGGCCAGATGATGCCGCGCTCGTCGTGGTTCTGCTCGATGGCCGCCCCCAGCAGCCGTGTCACGCCGATGCCGTAGCAGCCCATCACGAAGGGCTGCGGCTTGCCGTTTTCGTCGAGGAAGTTCGCCTTCATCGGCTCGCTGTACTTTTGCGTTCCGAGCAGGAACACGTGCCCCACTTCGATGCCGCGCTGGATTTCGAGCCGGCCCTTGCCGTCGGGTGACGGATCTCCGGCAACGACGTTGCGGATGTCGGCCACCAGGTCGGGTTCGGGCATGTCGCGGCCCCAGTTGACACCGGTGTGGTGAAAGTCAGCCTCGTTGGCCCCGCAAACGAAGTCACTCATCAGGGCCACCGTGCGGTCGGCCACCACCTGCACCGGTTTGCAGGGTGCAATCGGCCCCAGATAGCCCGGCTTGCAACCGAAGTGCTGTTCGATCTCGGCCACCGTCGCGAAACGATGGCCAGTCTTCAAGCCAGGCAGCTTGCCGGCCTTCACTTCATTGAGGCTGTGGTCGCCGCGCACCAGCAACAGCCAGACGGTGGTCTTGACGATCTCGCCACTGTCGTTCTTGTCGTCGGTGGCCAGCACCAGGGACTTCACCGTGCGCGACAGCGGCAAGCCCAGCAACTCGGCCACGGCCGCGCAGGTGGACTTGTCGGGTGTCGGCGCCTTCACAAGATCCTGCGTGGCTGCTGCCCGCATGTCCAGCAAGGGCAGCGCCTCGGCCAGTTCGATGTTGGCCGCATAGTCGCTGTCGGGGCAATAGACGATCGCGTCTTCGCCGGTGTCGGCGATGACCTGGAACTCGTGCGAGGCATCACCGCCGATCGACCCGGTGTCTGCGGCCACCGCGCGGTAGGTCAGTCCAAAGCGATCAAAGATGCGCTGATAGGCCGAGAACATGGCGTCGTAGCTGCGCTTGGCGCTGACCAGATCACGATCGAAGGAATAGGCATCCTTCATCGTGAACTCGCGACCGCGCATCACGCCGAAGCGCGGGCGGCGTTCGTCGCGAAACTTGGTCTGGATGTGATAGAAATTCTTCGGCAGTTGCTTGTAGCTGCGCAGTTCCTGCCGGGCAATGTCGGTGATCACCTCTTCGCTGGTGGGCTGGATCACGAAGTCGCGATCGTGCCGGTCTTTCACGCGCATCAGTTCAGGCCCGTAGGCCTGGAAGCGCCCGGTCTCCTGCCACAGCTCGGCCGGCTGCACCACCGGCATCAGCAACTCCACCGCGCCGGCCCGGTTCATCTCTTCACGGATGATGGCCTCGATCTTGCGGATCACGCGCAAGCCCATCGGCATGTAACTGTAGATGCCGGCACCCAGCCGCTTGATCATGCCCGCACGCATCATGAGCTGATGGCTGACGATCTCGGCGTCGGCGGGCGCTTCTTTGAGCGTTGAAACGAAGGTCTGTGAGGCTTTCATGGGCGCTGGGTTATCACCAGCGCCGCCCCCGGCAGGCCCGGTGGCCGCCGCGTGCAGCCCGATGCGGGTTTGCGAGCAATCGCTCCCCGCACTGTGCCGGTGCAATAATGATTTCAGTCACGAAATTTGGGGTCCGATTATGCTCGACCGGGACGGCTTCAGGCCCAACGTCGGCATCGTCCTGCTCAATGCGCGGAACCAGGTGTTCTGGGGCAAAAGACTGCGCACCCACTCCTGGCAATTTCCGCAGGGCGGCATCAAACATGGTGAGTCGCCCGAGCAGGCCATGCTCCGCGAATTGCACGAAGAGGTCGGGCTGCTGCCCGAACATGTCGAGATCGTCGGCCGCACTCGCGATTGGCTGCGCTATGAAGTGCCAGACCACTTCATCCGCAAGGACGCACGCGGCCACTATCGCGGCCAGAAGCAGATCTGGTTCCTGCTGCGTCTGGTAGGTCGCGACAGCGACATGAACCTGCGCGCCACCGACCATCCCGAATTCGACGCCTGGCGCTGGAACGAGTACTGGGTGCCGCTCGACGTGGTGATCGAGTTCAAGCGCGGCGTCTACGAAATGGCACTCACCGAACTGGCGCGCTTCCTGCCGCGGGTGAATCACCACAATCGATATCTGCGCTCGGGCATGCGGCACGCGAGACCCGATGATGATCACCGCAACGACAGCACGGGCAAAGTGGTGCCCGAATCCGGCAACTGAGCGGCGCATTGACCGCGCATGCGGTCACGGGAATCAGGTCAACACCAGGTTGTCGCGGTGGATCATCTCGGCTTCGTTGGCAAAACCCAGCAGGGCCGCAATCTGCGCTGACGCGTGCCGCGCGATCAACCGGGCTTCGGCTGCCGAATAGTTGGCCAGACCGCGCGCGATCTCGGTGCCGTCTTCGGCCAGCACGGCAATCACGTCACCGCGCGAAAAATCGCCTTGCACCGAGGTCATGCCGATCGGCAGCAGACTCTTGCCGCTGTCGCGCAGCTTGGCCACCGCACCGGCATCGACGATCACCCGTCCTCGAAGTTGCAGGTGATCGGCCATCCACTGCTTGCGTGCCGCGACCTTGGGCATGCCGGCAAGCAGGCTCGTGCCGATCGACTCACCCTGCGCCAGTCGCAGCAGCACGTCAGGCTCGCGCCCCCAGGCGATCACGGTGCCGGCCCCGCTGCGCGCAGCGCGCTTGGCCGCCAGGATCTTCGTCAGCATGCCGCCGCGCCCCAGGCTAGAGCCGGCGCCACCCGCCATCAGCTCCAGGCTGGGGTCACCGGCCAGGGCCTGGTCGACAAAGCGCGCCGATGGGTCCTTGCGCGGGTCGGCGGCATAAAGGCCGCGCTGGTCGGTCAGGATGACCAGCGCATCAGCCTCCACCAGATTGGCCACCAGCGCGCCGAGTGTGTCGTTGTCGCCGAACTTGATCTCGTCGGTGACCACGGTGTCGTTTTCGTTGATCACCGGGATCACGCGCAGCGACAACAGGGTCAGCAGGGTGGAACGGGCATTCAGGTAGCGCTCGCGATGGGCCAGATCGGCGTGGGTGAGCAGCACCTGGGCGCTGGCCATGCCGTGCTCGCGCAGCTTGCTTTCGTACATCTGCACCAGGCCCATCTGGCCGACCGCCGCCGCGGCCTGCAGATCGTGAATCTCGCGCGGACGCACGGCCCAGCCCAGGCGCTTCATGCCTTCGGCGATCGCGCCGCTGGAGACCATCACGAGTTCACGCCCCTGATGCGCCAGCGCGGCCATCTGGCGCGCCCAGTTCCCGATGGCGTCGGCATCGACGCCGCGGCCTTCGTTGGTGACCAGGCTCGATCCGACTTTGACGACGATGCGCCGCGCAGTCGCCATCAAACTAGCCACGGGCAGGCCCCTGCGGGTCTGCCGCGAATCGCGGGTCAGGATCGACCTCGACCTGGTGATGTTGCGACACCTGACGGTAGACATTCTCGATCAGAGGCTGCAGCCCCTGGCGTGCCAGTGCCGAGATCTCGAACACCGGCCCCTTCCAGCGCAGTCGGCGCACAAAATCCTTGACGCGTGCAGCCTGTTCGGCCTGCGGCACCATGTCCAGCTTGTTCAGCACCAGCCAGCGCGGCTTGGCGTGTAGCGCAGGATCGTACTTCTTGAGCTCGGCCACGATGCCGCGCGCCTGCGCCACGGGGTCGACCGTGTCGTCGAACGGCGCGATGTCGACGATGTGCAGCAGCAAGCGTGTGCGTTGCAGATGGCGTAAGAACTGGTGCCCCAGGCCGGCACCTTCGGAAGCGCCCTCGATCAGTCCCGGGACATCGGCGACGACAAAACTCTGCTCGGGCGCGACACGCACCACGCCCAGGTTCGGATGCAGGGTGGTGAAGGGGTAGTCGGCGATCTTCGGCCGCGCGTTCGAGATCGCCGCGATCAATGTCGACTTGCCTGCATTGGGCATGCCCAACAGGCCAACGTCGGCCAGTACGCGCAGCTCGAGCGCCAGCTTCTTGTTGTCGCCTGGCCAGCCCGGCGTCTTCTGGCGCGGCGAGCGGTTGGTGCTGGTCTTGAAGTGCAGGTTACCGAAGCCACCGTCACCGCCCTTGGCCAGCAGCACCTTCTGCCCATGTTCGAGCAGCTCGGTCAGCACCTGGCCGCTGTCGGCATCGGTCACGATGGTGCCCACCGGCATGCGCAGCACGATGTCGTCGCCCGCGGCTCCGAACTGATCGGACCCGCGACCCGCCTCGCCGTTGCGCGCCTGGTGCCGGCGCGCGTAGCGGTAGTCGATCAAGGTGTTGATGTTGCGATCAGCCTGCGCCCACACGCTGCCACCGCGACCGCCGTCACCGCCGTTGGGGCCACCAAAGGGGATGAACTTCTCGCGGCGGAAGCTGGCGCAACCGCTGCCACCGTCGCCGGCGGCGACGTCGATCGTGGCTTCATCGATGAACTTCATGCGGCTCTCCTGGTGTCGGCGCCATAACGACGAAGCCCCGGCGGGCCGGGGCTTCGGGTTCGTGAACGCGCGGTATCAGACCGGCGCCACGACCACCATCTGGTGGTTTTGCGGGCCCTTGACCTCGAACGCCACCTTGCCGTCGATCAAGGCGAACAGCGTGTGGTCACGCCCCATGCCGACGTTGGTGCCCGGGTGGAACTTGGTGCCGCGCTGACGCACGATGATCGAACCGGCCGAAACGGCCTGACCTCCGAACACCTTCACGCCGAGCATCTTCGGCTTCGAATCGCGGCCGTTGCGGGTTGAGCCACCGCCCTTTTTCTGTGCCATGGTTAGTGCTCCTTCAGGCGCTTGCCGCCACGTTCAGCGAGCCGATCTGCAGCTCGGTGTAAGTCTGGCGATGGCCGCCGTGCCGTTGGTAATGCTTGCGACGACGCATCTTGAAGATGCGCACCTTGTCGTGCTTGCCATGCGCCAGCACCGTGGCCATGACTTGGGCACCCGCGACCCAGGGCGTTCCCACCTGAAGCTCGGCGCCGTTTCCGACGGCGAGCACCTGGTCGATCACGATCTCCTGGCCCACGTCCGCAGCAATCTGTTCTACCTTGATCTTCTCGCCGGCAGCAACCTTGTATTGTTTGCCACCGGTTTTTATGACCGCGTACATGAATGACCTTTCTGGATTCGTCTGAGCCCGAGGCTGGCTTCAGCAGCGCGCGAGGCACGCCCTTACCGCCCTACCTCTGCCTACTCTTGTCTTCGATTGCTTGGGGGTTGCTTGGGGGTTGGTTGATCTACCCGTGAACTTCCCGCGTGCTCGAAGCTTTGGCTTCCTTTAGTTTCTCCACTGCGTGAGGCGCAGATGGAAAAGCTCTCTATATTACCACAGCGGGTACGTGCGGCGCCCCCCGGCGACACCCAACGCACGAGCCTGGCCCGGCTTTCTATAATTCTCTGCCCATTGACGGTCAAGATCTTGCCCCTCGCCTCTGCCGCTGCAACCCCGCTGCCCGATCCGCCGACCATCGACCCGATGGCGGCCGACATGCAACAGGTCGACCGCGTCATCCGGCAACGGTTGTCGTCACAGGTTGCGCTGATCAACCAGATCTCGAGCTACATCGTCGGTGCCGGCGGCAAACGCATCCGCCCGCGCCTGGTGCTTTTGTTTGCGCAGGCCTTGGGTTTCGACGGGCCCGAGGCTCATGAACTGGCGGCCACGGTCGAGTTCATCCACACAGCCACCTTGCTGCACGACGACGTGGTGGACGAGTCGTCGCTGCGCCGCGGCCGCGCCACGTCGAACGCGATGTTCGGCAATGCCGCCAGCGTCCTGGTGGGCGACTTCCTGTACTCGCGGGCCTTTCAGATGATGGTCTCGGTGCAGCGCCCGCGCGTGCTCGAGGTGCTGGCCGACGCCACCAACGTCATCGCCGAAGGCGAGGTCCTGCAGTTGATGAACATGCACGACCCCGATCTCTCCGTGGACGAGTATCTGCGCGTGATCCGTTTCAAGACCGCCAAGCTGTTCGAGGCCAGCGCGCGGCTGGGGGCGGTGCTCGCCGACGCCGACGCCGCGCAGGAACTGGCCTGCGCGACCTATGGTCGCGCATTGGGCACGGCCTTCCAGCTGGTGGACGATCTGCTCGACTACGAAGGCAGCAGTGACGAGCTCGGCAAGAACGTCGGCGACGACCTGCGCGAAGGTAAACCCACGCTGCCGCTGCTGGTGGCCATGCAACGCGCCACGAACGAAGAAAAGGCGCTGATCCGCAAAGCCATCGAAGCGGGCGAGGTCGAACGCCTGCCCGATGTCATCGCGATCGTGCGCCGCACCGGTGCGCTCGATGCCACGCGGCAGGCCGCCGAAGCCGAAGCCTCGCTGGCCCGCGACAGCATCGCCACATTGCCGCCATCGAATGCCCGCGCCGCTCTGCTAGAATTATCGGTTCGGGCCGTGCACCGCTCAGCTTGAGCGGTGTCGCGCCGCCCGAAGATTCAAGGCCGATGCAGGGTTCCCCGGCACGGCTCATCGGGGTGTAGCTTAGCCTGGTAGAGCGCTACGTTCGGGACGTAGAGGCCGGAGGTTCGAATCCTCTCACCCCGACCAGGTTCTTGCCCGCCGCGACCAGTATGGCGCGGCTCTCAGACGGCAGGTTCCGCTTCATGCTTGTAAGTGCATGTGCCATGGGCACGACTCGTGCTTGCGTACCGTTTACAGGGTGCGCCGGATCGGCGATGATCGATCGGATATGACTGTCGCCTGCCAGACCTAGATGGCCACGGAACTCCTTGAGTCCCTCCCCAACGCCTTGTCGGGCGTGGCCCGCGTTCTGGTCAATGCCGGCAAGATCAGCAGCAAGACCGCTGAGGACCTGATCAAGTCCGCGCGCGACCGCAAGTCCAGTTTCTCGTCGGCCGTGGTGGCCGCGGGTGCGGTGTCGCCAGCCGAGCTGGCGCATACCTTGTCGACGGCACTGGCGCTGCCCCTGCTCGACCTCAATGCGGTCGACCAGCAGAAGGTGCCACGCAACATCCTGGACCAGAAGACGGCGTCACAGTACCAGCTGCTGGTGCTCGGCAAGCGCGGCAGCCGGTTGTTCGTGGCGACGGCCGACCCCACCGACCAAGAGGCCGCGGAACGCGTCAAGTTCGCCACCCAGCTCAGCCCTGAATGGGTGATCGTCGAGCAGGACAAGCTGGCCAAGCTGGTTGAAGCCCAGGGCACCAGTGCCAGCGAAGCGCTCGAGTCGATGGCCAGCGGCGACTTCGAATTCGACGTCACGGACGAGGACGCGGCCCCCAGCGAGTCGCCCGACATCGCCACCGAGGTCGAGGACGCGCCCGTTGTGCGCTTCCTGCAGAAGATGCTGATCGACGCGATCAACATGCGCGCGTCCGACCTGCACTTTGAACCCTACGAATACACCTATCGCGTTCGCTTTCGGGTCGACGGCGAACTGCGCGAGATCACCCAGCCGCCGATTGCCATCAAGGAAAAGCTGGCTTCGCGCATCAAGGTCATCTCGCGCATGGACATCGCTGAAAAGCGTGTCCCGCAAGACGGCCGCATGAAGCTCAAGTTCGGCAGCAAGGCGATCGACTTCCGCGTCAGCACGCTGCCGACGCTGTTCGGTGAAAAGGTGGTGATCCGGATCCTGGACCCCTCCAGCGCCAAACTGGGCATCGAGGCGCTGGGCTACGAGAAGATCGAGAAAGACCGTCTGATGCTGGCCATCCAGCGCCCCTACGGGATGATTCTGGTCACCGGCCCTACCGGCAGCGGCAAGACGGTGTCGCTCTATACCTGCCTGAACATCCTGAACCAGCCCGGCGTCAACATCTCCACTGTCGAAGACCCAGCCGAAATCAACCTGCCGGGCATCAACCAGTGCAACGTCAACGACAAGGCCGGACTGACCTTTGCCGCGGCGCTTAAATCGTTCCTGCGCCAGGATCCCGACATCATCATGGTCGGCGAGATCCGCGACCTCGAAACTGCCGACATCGCGATCAAGGCTGCGCAGACCGGCCACATGGTGATGTCGACGCTGCACACCAACGACGCCCCGACCACGCTGACCCGCTTGCTGAACATGGGTGTGCCGCCGTTCAACATCGCCTCCAGCGTGCTCTTGATCACGGCACAGCGCCTGGCGCGCAGGCTGTGCGAGAACTGCAAGACACCGGCCGACTATCCGCGTGAAGCCATGCTCAAGGCCGGGTACCAGGAGACCGATATCGACGGCAGCTGGAAGCCGTACCGAGCAGTCGGCTGTTCGGCCTGCAACAACGGCTACAAAGGCCGCGTCGGCCTGTACCAGGTGATGCCAATGACAGAAGCCATCCAGCGCATCATCCTGGCCGAGGGTTCGGCGCTGGACATCGCGGTGCAGGCGCAGAAGGAAGGCGTGCGTGACCTGCGGCAATCGGGCCTGATCAAGGTTCGCGCCGGCGTGACCACGCTCGAAGAAGTGATCACCGTCACCAACGAATAACCGGCCGCCCGGCTCGCCTGGGCGGCATCGGTCGGAGGCCTCATGGCAACTGCAGCACTGACAAAGAACCCGAAGGACGCGATCTTCGAGTGGGAGGGCAAGGACCGCAACGGCAAGATCGTGCGCGGCGAGATCCGCGCCGGCGGCGAAGCGGTGGTCAGCGCCAGTCTGCGGCGCCAGGGCATCCTGGTCAACAAGGTGCGCAAGCGCCGCATGGCCGGCGGGCGCTCGATCAAGCAAAGGGACATCGCGATCTTCACGCGCCAGCTGTCGACAATGATGAAGGCCGGCGTGCCGCTGCTGCAGTCGTTCGACATCGTTGGTCGCGGCAGCACCAACCCGCGCATGACCAAGTTGCTCAACGACATCCGCAGCGATGTCGAGACCGGCACCAGCCTGTCGGCGTCGTTTCGCAAGCACCCGCTGCATTTCGATTCGCTGTACTGCAACCTGGTCGAAGCCGGTGAGGCTGGCGGCATCCTTGAGGCCTTGCTCGATCGCCTGGCGATCTACCAGGAAAAGACGCTGGCCATCAAGCAGAAGATCAAGGGTGCGCTGATGTACCCGATCGCAGTGCTGGTGGTGGCCTTCGTGGTGGTTACGGTGATCATGATCTTCGTGATCCCGGCCTTCAAGGAGGTGTTCACCTCGTTCGGCGGCGAACTGCCAGCGCCCACGCTGTTCGTGATCGCCTTGTCCGAGTTCTTCGTCAGCTACTGGTGGGCAATCTTCGGCCTGCTGTTCGGTGGCATCTACTTCTTCTTCGAGTCGTGGAAACGATCCGAGAAGATGCAGGTCGCGATGGACCGACTGCTGCTCAAGGTGCCGGTGTTCGGCGAGCTGATCAACAAGTCGGTGATCGCACGCTGGACGCGCACGCTGTCGACCATGTTCGCTGCCGGCGTGCCCCTGGTCGAGGCCCTCGATTCGGTGGGCGGTGCGTCGGGCAACGCCGTCTATCAGATCGCCACCGAGCAGATCCAGAAGGACGTCTCCACCGGCTCTGCGCTGACCACCTCGATGACGTCCACCGGCGTGTTTCCGACCATGGTGCTGCAGATGGCTGCCATCGGTGAAGAATCAGGCTCGCTCGACCACATGCTTGCGAAGGCGGCCGAGTTCTACGAAGAAGAGGTCGACGAGATGGTCAAGGGCCTGTCGAGCCTGATGGAGCCCTTCATCATCGTGATCCTGGGTGTGATCATCGGCGGCATCGTGGTTTCGATGTATTTGCCGATCTTCAAGCTGGGCGCGGTGGTGTGACGTGGTGAAGGCAGTCGCTGCGTGATCGAACTGCCTCCGCTCGACCTGATCCTGTCGCCCTGGGCCCTGGGCCTGCTGGGCATGGCCATCGGCAGCTTTCTGAACGTCGTGATCCATCGCCTGCCGCCGATGCTTGAGCGGCAGTGGTGGGCCGACGTGGCCGCCCAGCTGCGCGACAGCGACTCCTTTCGCCGCACCTTCAGCGCCGAGGCGCCACCGGGTCTGAACCAGGCCGGCACGGCGCTGCGCCGAACCATCGCCGCGCTGGGCCCGCTCAGCCTGGTTCAACCCGGTTCGCGCTGCCCTGCCTGCGGGCACCGCATCCGCTGGCACGAAAACATCCCCGTGTTCGGCTGGCTGCGCCTGCGCGGGCGCTGCTCGGCCTGCGGTGTGCACATTTCGCCGCGCTACCCGCTGGTCGAGCTTGGCACCGGCCTGCTCTTCGCCGCCGTGGCCTGGCGCCTGAGCGGGCAGCCGGCAGCGCTGTTGTACTGCGGCATGGTTGCTGCGCTGGTGGCCCTGACGATGATCGACTGGGACACCACGGTGCTGCCCGACGTGATCACCCTGCCATTGATGTGGGCCGGCCTGCTGGCGGCCGCGCTGGGCTGGTTGCCGGGGCTGACGCTGGCGGCGTCTCTGTGGGGCGCGATCGCCGGCTACCTGTCGTTGTGGTCGGTGTACTGGCTGTTCAAGCTGACCACCGGCAAGGAAGGCATGGGTTTTGGCGATTTCAAGCTGCTGGCGGCGCTGGGCGCCTGGCTGTCGTGGCAGGCCATCCTGCCGATCGTGCTGATGGCTTCGATGCTGGGGGCCGCCGTGGGCCTGCTGATGAAGTTCAAGGGCAGCCTGCGTGAAGGGCGCTTCGTGCCCTTCGGCCCCTTTCTGGCCGGTGGTGGCATCGCTGTGCTGCTGATCGGCGTCGGCCCCGTGCTGCAATGGATGGGATGGGCCTAGGCTCAGCAACGCCGCGCTCGATCGGCCTGACCGGCGGCATCGGCAGCGGCAAAAGTTCGGTGGCACGCGTGCTGGTCGAATGTGGCGCCGTTCTGGTCGATACAGACGCCATTGCCAAGTCGCTGACGCTGCCCGGTGGCGCTGCGATCGAAGCCCTCGCCGACGCGTTCGGTCGTGAGCTGATCGACGCTGACGGCGCGCTCGACCGAGAGCAAATGCGCCAACTGGTGTTTGCCGACCGCCAGGCCAAGTTGCGCCTGGAGGCGATCCTGCACCCGATGATCGGCACCGAGGCTGCCCGGCAGGCAGCGGCTGCCGGCGATCGTGTCGTCGTCTACGACGTACCCCTGCTCGCCGAGTCCAGCCGCTGGCGCCGCGTCGCAGACCGCATCCTGGTCGTCGACTGCAGCGAGCAGACGCAGTGCAGCCGCGTCATCGCCCGCTCAGGGTGGACCGAAGACGCGGTGCGCGCCGTGATCGCGCAGCAGGCCAGCCGGGACCGGCGGCGCGCACTGGCCGATGCCCTGATTCACAACGACGGCATCACACCCGACCAGCTGAGGTTCGAAGTGCGCGCGCTGTGGGCGCTGTGGTGGCCGCCGCCAGCACTGCGTTGAGCCTGCACGGGGGTCGCGGCCATGGGCTGTGGAACAATCCGCGACAAGGCGCCGGGCCCCGTTGCGGGTATTGCGCGCTGCATTGACGAAAGCCCGCCCTTGGTTCTGTACGAATACCCGTTCAACGAAAGCATCCGCACGATGCTGCGGCTGGAACACCTGTTCGGCAGGCTCAACCAGTTGATGCCGCGTGATGCCGCGGTCGATCACCATTTCGCGCTGGCCACGATCTTCGAGATCATGGACGTGGCTTCGCGTGCCGACCTCAAATCCGACCTGCTGAAAGAGCTCGAACGGCACCGCAACCAGCTGATGGGCTATCGCGGCAACCCGGCCATCTCGGAGGCAGCGCTCGACGCCGTGATCGCCCGCATCGACCGCAGCCACGGCGGGCTGAACCAGCTGCAGGGCAAGGCCGGGCAGTCCCTGGCCTCGAACGAGTGGCTGATGAGCATCCGCAGCCGCATCAGCATTCCCGGCGGCACCTGCGAGTTCGACCTGCCGGCCTATTTCGCCTGGCAGCAACTCGACCCCGAGCGCCGGCGCGCCGACCTCGGCACCTGGGCAGGCAGCCTGACGCCGCTGTCCGAGGCGCTGCATGCCCTGATGGACCTGCTGCGCGACAGCGGGGCGCCGCAGCGCATGATGGCCAGCGGTGGCCAGTACCAGCAAAGCCTGCCGCAGAACAAGAACTACCACCTGATGCGCGTGCGCTTCGACGACAGCGGCGGCCTGGTGCCCGAGATCAGCGGCCATCGTCTGCTGGTGTCGATCCGCATGATGCGCGCCGACACCGAAGGTCGATTGCGTCCGCTGGGCATGGACGTGCCCTTCGAACTGACGCTGTGCGCCTGAGCAATATGGTCAAACAACCGGTGCTTGAAGTGCCCTGCCCCAGCTGCCGCCGGCCCAGCCCTTTCAGCGCGGCCAATCGCTGGCGGCCGTTCTGCAGCGAGCGCTGCCGAAGCGCCGATCTGGGCGCCTGGGCCAGCGAGGCCTACCGCGTACCCGCCGAGACGGCGCCCGACTCGCCCGTCGCGACGCCCGACGAAGCACCCGGGCGCAGCGCGCCGCATTGAGCGTCAGCGCCAGAGCTGCTTTAGCAAGCCCTGCACCAGGTTCGTGCCCTGTTCGATCAAGGGCCCACGCGGGCGCTGCGCCGACGTCGCCATCCACAGCGTGGCCGCCAGCGGCGGCGGGCCGATGGGGCGCAGCTGGAAAGCCTGCGGCTGGCCGCTGCTGCGAATCGCGTTTTCTGCCAGCACCGCATGGCATTCACCCTGCAGCACCAGATCCAGAATCGCCGGCACGCTCTCGATCTCCAGTGCCACGCGGGCGCGGCGGCCGTCACCGGCCAGCGCGGTCTCGAGCAGCATGCGCACCGAATGCGGCCGGCTGGGCATCACCAGCTCGTGCTCGGCCAGCGCCTGCAGTGTGATGGGTGGACCCACACGGGCCGCCCGCGTCGACGGCCGCGCCGACACCAGGAACAGCGGCTCGTCGAGCAAGGGTTGCAGGTCGATGGCCGGCGACGGCGTCACGTTGTAGACCACGGCACAGTCCACGCGACCGATGGCCAGCCATTCGAGCGCGTAGGCCGAAAGGCCTTCGACCACGCTCAGGTTGGCGCGCGGCAGCTGCGCACGAAAGGCCTTCACCAGCGGCCCGGTCAGGGTGCGGCTGACGCTGGGCGGCAGCGCGATGGCCAGGCGGCCGGTGGCCGCACCGCGCTGGTCCTCCAGGTCATCGCGCGCCCGCTCCACCTGCTGCAGGATGCTGCGCGCATGGGCCAGCAGGCGCTTGCCGGCTTCGGTCAAGGTCACCCCGCGGCCGTTGCGATCGAGCAGCGGCTGGCGCAACTCCACTTCCAACGTGCGCACCTGCCGCGACAAGGCCGGCTGCGCCACCTGCAGATAGACCGAAGCCCGCGTGAAGCTGCCCATCTCGGCGACATGCACGAAGTATTCGAGCTGCTTCAGATCCATGCCGAGATGGTATAGCTGCTAGTGGCGCCATCACGTTGATGCTGGGGCCGAGCTGGCCAACAATGTCGCCACGGCCGGGCCAGCAGCCCGGGCAGTAAGGCGACGCTGATGATCATCGACATCCACGGTCACTACACCACCGCACCGAAGGCACTGGAGACCTGGCGCCAGGCGCAGATCGCCGGCATCCACGACCCGGTGATGACGCCACGCGTGGTCGACCTGAAGATCAGCGACGACGAGCTGCGCGAGACCATCGAGTCCAACCAGTTGCGGCTGATGAAACAGCGCGGGTCCGACCTGACCATCTTCAGCCCGCGCGCCAGCTTCATGGCGCACCACATCGGCGACTTCCAGGTCTCCAGCACCTGGGCGGCAATCTGCAACGAGCTGTGCTTTCGCGTCGCGCAGCTGTTCCCCGATCACTTCGTTCCGGCGGCGATGCTGCCGCAAAGCCCGGGCGTGGCGCCCGAGACCTGCATCCCCGAGCTGGTGAAGTGTGTCGAGCAGTACGGTAACGTGGCGATCAACCTGAATCCCGATCCATCGGGCGGGCACTGGACCAGCCCGCCGCTGAGCGACCGCCACTGGTACCCGATCTACGAAAGGATGATCGAGTACGACATCCCGGCCATGGTCCACGTCAGCACCAGCTGCAACGCTTGCTTTCACACCACCGGCGCGCACTACATCAACGCCGACACCACGGCCTTCATGCAGTTCCTCACCAGCGACCTGTTCAAGGACTTCCCGACGCTGAAGTTCATCATCCCGCACGGCGGCGGCGCCGCGCCCTACCACTGGGGGCGCTACCGCGGCCTGGCGCAAGAGCTGAAGAAGCCGCTGCTGAAAGATCACCTGCTGAACAACATCTTCTTCGACACCTGCGTCTACCACCAGCCGGGCATCGACCTGCTGACGAAGGTGATCCCGGTCGACAACGTGCTGTTCGCCAGCGAGATGATCGGCGCCGTGCGCGGCATCGACCCCGAGACCGGCCACTACTACGACGACACCCGGCGCTACATCGAAGCTGCCCAGCTCACGCCGGCGCAGCGCCAGCAGATCTTCGAAGGCAATGCGCGGCGCGTCTATCCGCGGCTGGACGCTGCACTGAAACGCAAGGGGCTTTGAACATGTACGAACTGGGCGTGGTCTACCGCAACATCCAGCGCGCCGATGCCGCATTGGCAAACGGGCTTGCGAGACTGGGCAGCGCCACCGTTCACGAGGCCATGGGCCGCGTCGGCCTGCTGAAGCCGTACATGCGCCCAATCTACGCCGGCGCGCAGGTGGCAGGCAGCGCGGTCACCGTGCTGCTGCATCCGGGTGACAACTGGATGATGCATGTGGCGGCCGAGCAGATCCGGCCAGGCGACATCGTCGTGGCCGCCATCACCGCCGAATGCACCGACGGCTACTTCGGCGACCTGCTGGCCACCTCGTTCATGGCGCGCGGCGCACGCGCGCTGGTCATCGACGCCGGCGTGCGAGACGTGAAGATCTTGACCGAAATGGGCTTTCCGGTGTGGAGCAAAGCCATCAGCGCGAAGGGCACGATCAAGGCCACACTGGGGTCGGTCAACATCCCCGTGGTCTGCGCCGGCGCCCTGGTCACGCCGGGTGACGTGATCGTCGCCGACGACGACGGTGTGGTCTGCGTGCCGGCCGCCATGGCCGCCCAGACGCTGCAAGCCGCCGTCGCACGCGAAGCGCTTGAGGGCGAAAAGCGCGCCCGGCTGGCGTCGGGTGTGCTGGGACTGGACATGTACAAGATGCGCGAACCGCTGGCCAAGGCCGGCCTCAAATACCTCGACTGATCATGAAGATCACGCTCATCGGATACGGCGAGGTCGGCAAGATCCTGGCTGAAGACCTGCGCAAGCAGGGCCTGGCCGTCGCGGCCTTCGACCTCAAGCTGCTGGGCGAAGCCGGCGAGCCGCTGCGCGAGCACGCGCTGCTGCACGGCGTGACGCTGGCCGAGTCGCATGCCGACGCAGTGCGCGGCGCGCAGCTGGTGATCTCGGCAGTCACCGCCAGTCAGGCCGTGCCGGTGGCCGAGGCCTGCGCACCGGCCATCGCGTCGGGCAGCTACTTCCTCGACTTCAATTCGTCATCACCCGGCGCCAAGCGCCGCGCCGCCGAGTTCGTCAACGCCGTCGGCGGGCGCTATGTCGAAGCTGCGGTGATGACGTCGATCCCACCCTACCGCATTCAGGTGCCGCTGCTGCTGGGTGGGCCCGATGCTGCCGCGCTGGCGCCCAAGATCAACGCCTACGGCTTCGCGGCCCAGGTCGCCAGCGACAAGCTCGGCGTGGCCAGCGCCACCAAGATGTGCCGCAGCGTGATGATCAAGGGCCTGGAGGCGATGGTCATCGAAAGCTTCGTCACCGCGCGCGCCTATGGCGTCGAAGACGCGGTGATCGCCTCGCTGGTCGAGACCTTTCCCGCGATCGACTGGGAAAGGCAGGGCGCGTACTTTTTCCAGCGCGTGATCGAGCACGGCCGTCGCCGCAGCGAAGAGGTGCGCGAAGTGGCCGAGACGGTGCGCGAGATCGGCCTCTCGCCCTGCAGCGCCGAAGGCACCGCCGAGCGCCAGGCCTGGGTGGCCGACCTGGCCGACGCCGGCCTGTTCGGCACCAGGGGCCAACCCGGCTTCGCGCGCAGCGACGACTGGCGCATGGAAGCGGACCGCATCCTCGCGCACCTGACCCCGAACAAGGATGTCTGACCCGATGGACTGGGAAAAAACCCCCGGCTGGCTCGACTGGTACGCCAACCCTTCGAAACCCCGCTTCCAGCTGCCCGCAGGCGCGGTGGACGCGCATTGCCACGTGTTCGGCCCCGGCGATCAATTTCCCTACGCGCCCGAGCGCAAGTACACGCCCTGCGACGCCGGCAAGCAGCAACTGTTCGCCTTGCGCGACCACCTGGGCTTTACGCGCAACGTGATCGTGCAGGCCACCTGCCACGGCGCCGACAACCGCGCCATGGCCGACGCCTGCCGCAGCAGCGGCGGCAAGGCACGCGGTGTGGCCACCGTCAGGCGCAGCGTCACCGACCACGATCTGCAGGACTTGCATGCCGCGGGCGTGCGCGGCGTGCGCTTCAACTTCGTCAAGCGCCTGGTCGACTTCACGCCCAAGGACGAATTGCTGGAAATCGCCGGCCGCATCAAGGCCCTGGGATGGCATGTGGTGATCTATTTCGAGGCGGTCGACCTGCCCGAGCTGTGGGACTTCTTCACTGCGCTGCCCACCACCGTGGTCGTCGATCACATGGGCCGGCCCGATGTCGGCAGGCCCGTCGACGGCCCCGAATTCAGCCTGTTCCTGAAGTTCATGCAGCAGCATTCCAACGTCTGGAGCAAGGTCAGCTGCCCCGAGCGGCTGTCAATCACCGGCCCGCGCGCGCTGCACGGTGAGCAGGCCGCCTACCGCGACGTGCTGCCTTTCGCCCGGCGCGTGGTCGAGTCCTTCCCCGACCGTGTGCTCTGGGGCACGGACTGGCCGCACCCCAACCTGAAGGACCACATGCCCGATGATGGCCTGCTGGTCGACTTCATTCCACACATTGCCGTCACGGTCGACCAGCAGCGCCAGCTGCTGGTCGACAACCCGATGCGCCTGTACTGGCCAGAGGAACTTTGATGCCGCTCGACAAACCCTATCTGGACATCCCTGGCACGACGATCTTCGACGCCGAACAGTCGCGCAAGGGCTACTGGCTGAACCAGTTCTGCATGAGCCTGATGAAGTCGGTCAACCGCAAACGTTTCAAGTCCGACGAACGTGCCTACCTGGACGAGTGGCCCATGAACGAAGAGCAGAAGCTGGCCGTGCTAGCCCGCGACCTGAACCGCTGCATGGCCGCCGGCGGCAACATCTATTTCCTGGCCAAGATCGGCGCCACCGACGGCTTGAGCTTCCAGCAGATGGCCGGCAGCATGACCGGCATGACCGAAGACGAATATCGCGACATGATGGTCGGCGGTGGCCGCTCGATCGAGGGCAATCGCCACATTGGCGAGGACGGCAGCGCGCAGGCAAACCGCCAGCCGCAGGGCCGGGCCGGGAGCCTTTGACATGGCCCGCATCACCGCATCGGTCTACACCAGCCATGTGCCTGCCATCGGCGCCGCGCTCGACCTGGGCAAGGCCAACGAGCCCTACTGGCAAAAGGTCTTCTCGGGCTACAACTTCTCCAAGCAATGGATGAAGGACCACCGGCCCGACGTGATCTTTCTCGTCTACAACGACCACGCCACTGCGTTCAGCCTGGAGATGATCCCCACCTTCGCCATCGGCACCGCAGCCGAATACGCGCCGGCCGATGAAGGCTGGGGCCCGCGCCCGGTACCCAAGGTGGTGGGGCATCCCGTGCTGGCGTCGCACATCGCGCAAAGCGTGATCCAGGACGATTTCGACCTCACCATCGTCAACCGGATGGATGTCGACCATGGCCTGACGGTGCCGCTGTCGCTGATGTGCGGCACGCAGGACCCGGCGACAGGGGCCTGGCCCTGCCCGGTGATCCCCTTCGCCGTCAACGTGGTGCAGTACCCGGTGCCGTCAGGGCGGCGCTGCTTCATGCTGGGCCAGGCCATCCGGCGTGCGGTGCAGCGTTTCGACGAGCCGCTGAACGTGCACATCTGGGGCACCGGTGGCATGAGCCATCAGCTGCAGGGCCCGCGCGCCGGCCTGATCAACCGCGAATGGGACAACCAGTTCCTCGACGAGCTGATCGCCAGCCCGGCACAGCTGGCGCAGCGACCGCACGTCGACTACGTGCGTGAAGCCGGCAGCGAAGGCATCGAGCTGGTGATGTGGCTGATCGCGCGCGGCGCGATGGCCGACGTGGCAGGCGGCCCGGCGCCGCGTGTCGCGCATCGTTTCTATCACGTGCCGGCCAGCAACACGGCGGTCGGTCACCTCATCCTGGAAGAGCAGTCATGACGATCAAGGTCGCCCTTGCCGGTGCCGGCGCCTTCGGCATCAAGCACCTCGACGCCATACGGCTGATCGACGGCGTGGAGGTGATCTCCTTGGTCAGCCGCGACCTCGCAAAGACACGGCAGGTGGCCGACAAGTACGGCATCCGGCATGTCAGCACCGACCTGGCCGACAGCCTGGCCATGCCCGAGGTCGACGCCGTCATCCTGTGCACGCCGACGCAGATGCACGCCTCGCAGACCCTGGCCTGCCTGGCCGCCGGCAAACACGTGCAGGTCGAGATCCCGCTGTGCGACAGGCTCGACGACGGGCAGGCCGTGGTGGCCGCAGCGCAGAACAGCGGCAAGGTGGCGATGTGCGGCCACACGCGCCGCTTCAATCCCAGCCACCAGTGGCTGCACCAGCGCATCGAGAGGGGCGAATTCAACATCCAGCAACTGGACGTTCAGACCTACTTCTTCCGCCGCAGCAACATGAACGCATTGGGCCAGCCGCGCAGCTGGACCGACCACCTGCTGTGGCATCACGCGGCGCACACAGTCGACCTGTTCGCCTACCAGGCGCGCAGCCCGATCGTGAAGGCCAACGCCATCCAGGGCCCGATCCACCCGACCCTGGGCATCGCGATGGACATGAGCATCCAGCTGCAGGCCGCCAACGGGGCGATCTGCACATTGTCGTTGAGCTTCAACAACGACGGCCCGCTGGGCACCTTCTTTCGCTACATCGGTGACAGCGGCACCTACCTGGCGCGCTACGACGATCTGTTCAACGGCAAGGACGAGAGGATCGACGTGTCGCATGTCGCCGTGTCGATGAACGGCATCGAACTGCAGGACCGCGAGTTCTTCGCCGCCATACGCGAAGGCCGCGAGCCCAATGCCAGCGTGGCCCAGGTGCTGCCTTGTTATGACGTGCTGCACCAGCTGGAGCAGCAGCTCGATGGCTGACGGCAGCGGCCGACGTCGCGTCGGCCCGTTCAGCGTCAACCCGCTGGGCCTGGGCTGCATGAGCCTCAGCCATGGCTATGGCAGGCCGCCCAGCGCGGCCGAAGGCGAGGCACTGCTGCGCCACGCCTTCGACCTGGGCGTGGACTTCTTCGACACCGCCGCGCTGTACGGCTTCGGCAGCAACGAGAGCCTGGTCGGCCGCGTGCTGAAGGATCATCGATCGCGCATCACGCTGTGCAGCAAGGGTGGCATGGCCGGCGTGCAGTTCGCCGACGGCATGAAGCGCGTGATCGACGGCCGCCCCGAAACCATTCGCCGCAATTGCGAAGACAGCCTGCGGCGCCTGCGCACCGACGTCATCGACCTGTACTACCTGCACCGCTGGGACCAGCGCGTTCCGATCGAAGATTCGGTGGGCGAGATGTCGCGCCTGCTGGCCGCGGGCAAGGTGCGTGCGATCGGGCTGTCAGAAGTGTCGGCGCCCGTCATCCGCCGCGCCCATGCGGTGCACCCGATCAGCGCGGTGCAGACCGAGTATTCGCTGTGGACGCGCAACCCCGAGATCGCGGTACTGGCCACCTGCCGCGAGATCGGCGCCGCCTTCGTCGCCTTCAGCCCGCTGGCGCGCGCCTTCCTGACCAACACGCTGCATGATCCGACCAGCTTGCCCGACAAGGACCTGCGCCGTGCAATGCCGCGCTTTGCGCCCGAAGCCTATGCCGCCAACCTGAGGTTGCTGCCGCCCTACCTTGAGCTTGCGCGTGAACTCGACTGCACACCCGCGCAGCTGGCCCTGGCCTGGGTGTTGGCGCAAGGTGAACAGGTGGTGGCGATCCCAGGCACGTCACAGAACGCGCACCTGCAAGACAACATGGGTGCCGGCGACGTGCGGCTGGCACCGGCACAGCTGCAGCGCCTGGATGCGATGATCAACCGCCACACCGTGGTGGGCCCGCGCTACAACCCGGCGTCACAGGCCGACGTGGACACCGAAGACTTCGATTGACCGCGCGGCCCGAGCACGCACCTCAGGCGCGCCGTCGACCGAACAAGCGTTCGATCACGCCTTCGGCCAGCGCGGCGGCCACGGCACGGCCCAGCGCGCGCAGCACACCGATGCGCTCACCAAACAGCAGCTCGTGCGCCACCGACAACACCAGCGTGGCGACAAAGGGCAGCACCACGGCGGCCAGGATCATCATCGGCGGCAGCACGGCGGCGCCCACGGACCAGGTGTCGACCCTGGGCAGCGCGCTCCACAACCCGGGCAGTCCCTTGAACGCAGCCGTGAGCGACAGCGCGGTCAACGCCAGCCAGCTGGTCAACAGGGCCGCACGCCGGCCCGCCAACCAGGCCAGCGCCGAATAGAGTGCCAGCGCCAGCGCACACAGGCCGCCGATCTTCCATCGATCGACAGCCTGCGACGAGGGCTGGCGCGTCGCAGCGCCCTTGTCGGCGGCCGCGCGCGGTGGCGCTGCCGCGCTTTGCCGAGCCGCTGACACGGTGACCACCAGCGCATCCGCCGCTGCCTTGTGCGCAGCTTCCAGCCGCTGCGCGACGCGCCGCACCGGTATCGGCGACGACAGATCAACCGGCTCCAGTCGCAGCGGCAGCGTGGCGTTGCTGCGAAGCTGGCGCGCGAGCTCGGCAAAGGCAGGTTCGCTGCCGGCACCGGCGTTGGCACGGCACAGGTAGGCCGTGTCACGGCCGGGCAGGGCCAGCAGCATCTCGGCATAGCGCGGCAGGCTGCAATCGAACACGGTGTTCAAGGGTCCTGCCGGCGCGCGCACGCGGAACTCGGCCAGCGCCAGCGGCAGCGCCGCGGCGTTGTGCAGCTGCAGCCACCAGACCCGGCCGCGCACGGCACCGTCGGGTGCGTGCAGCGACCACAGCCCCGGCGCAGCTTCGCGCAGCCGTGCGGCGTCGACCTCCAGCTCGGGTGGAATCGGCAACGCGGCGGTGGGCGGCCTGGCCTGCAGATGGCGGTTGATCGTCTCGGCCCAGCGCGCGCGCAGGCCGGCATCGGTATCGGGCATCGGCAGGCTCTGCCCCTGCACCAGCGCCAGGCCCACGGTCAACGCAGGGTCGGTCACCTCACCGGCCACTTGCGCCAGATGGCGCTGCAGCAGCACCCGGCGCAGCGCGTCGGCCTGGGCGCTGGCGCCCATCGCCGCCAGCGCGGCACTGAAGCGCCAGGCCTGAGGGTCGAGCCCCAGGGGCTGATCGAACCAGGCGGCATCGACGTTGACGGAGGCTGGCGTTTCGATCACGACCACCGGCGCAAATTGCACCGGTTCAGGGACAGTGGGCGATTCGGTCGTGGTCGGTGGCGGCGTTGGGTCGGGTGCCGCTGCAACCGGCTCCGGTGGCTGCGGCGCCGGATCGGGAGGCTGTACGGGCAATGGCGGTGGCGGGCTTGCCGGGCGCGGCACTGCGACGGCGGGTGCGGGCTGCGCATCGGCGGCCGGCGGCGGGGGCAGGTCGCTGGTCGGCGCCGCCGCCGCACCGGCAGCAGCAAGGCTCAGCAGGACAGCCCGGCAGGCGGCCGTCGACCACCGGAGCAAATGCCCGATCATCATGATGCGATGCAGGATGTCCATCACCCACCAGCATGGCGCAATCTGGCCATGGCCGATCGCCGGAAAAGCGACGCTGAACTCGCGCTGATGGTAGGGGTGGGTGCGGGTGCCGATGTCGGTGATCAAAACGGCGCAGCGCCGGCCGGCCATTGGCTGCCTCGGGCTTGGGTTGTCCAGGGGAAGGCGGGCAGCCGGAAGGCGCTATTCTGCAGCGCTCGATTTCGCTGCAAGGGCCGCTAAGGCCCCACCGCATGACCGACACGCTCAACCCCGGCACCGCGCTCGACCTGGCGCGCCTGCGCGCCCTCCATGTCAACCAGCCGGCAGTGGCGCGCCGGGTGGCCGGACTGAACGGCAGCCGGTCGGTGAAGAAGGCCCATCAGGCGGCCTGGCTGGTGCGCACCATCCAGTGCATCGACCTCACCACGCTGGCCGGCGACGACACCTTTGGCCGCGTGAAGCGCCTGTGCGCGAAGGCACGCGCACCGCTGCGTCGCGACCTGATGGACGCGCTGGGCCTGAATGAGCTGAAGGTCGGCGCGGTCTGCGTCTATCACGAGATGGTGGCCACCGCGGTGCAGGCGCTGGCCGGCAGCGGCATTCCGGTGGCGGTGGTGTCGACCGGGTTTCCGGCTGGGCAGACGCCGACGGAGACCAAGCTGCGTGAGATCGAATTGTCGGTCGCCGCCGGCGCGCGAGAGGTCGACATTGTGATCAGCCGGCGCCATGCGCTGCTGCACGACTGGGCCGCGCTGTATGACGAGTTGCGTGCCTACCGCGCGGCCTGCGGCCCCGCGCACCTGAAGGCCATCCTGGCCACCGGCGAGCTGCAGACGCTGGAGAACGTGGCGCGTGCATCCTGGGTCGCGATGATGGCGGGCGCCGACTTCATCAAGACCAGCACCGGCAAGGAATCGGTCAACGCCACGCTCGACGTGTCGCTGGTGATGGTGCGCGCGATCCGCGACTATGCCGCCGAGACTGGCCATGTGGTCGGCTACAAGCCCGCCGGCGGCATCAGCACGGCGCGTGCGGCCACGCAGTACCTGGCCTTGATGAAGGAAGAGCTGGGCAACCGCTGGCTGCAACCCGATCTGTTCCGTTTCGGTGCCAGCAGCCTGCTGACCGACGTCGAGCGCCAGCTCGAACACCACGTGACGGGCTTCTACAGCGCCGCCCATCGACACGCCCTGCCCTGAAATGAAACCCCCACGCTCACTTCGTTCGCTGCCCCCCGAAGGGGCCGTCAGCGCCTTCGGAACGGCCGAGCGGTACTGACATGCCCAAGATCACCGAACTCCTCGCCACCATGGACTACGGCCCCGCCCCGGAATCGGACGCCCAAGCGCAGGCCTGGCTCGACGCGCAGGGCCGGCGTTTCGGCCACTTCATCGACGGCCGCCGGGTCAAGGGCGTCAAACATTTCGACAGCCTGAATCCGGCCAACGGGCAGGCGCTGGCGCAGATCGCCCAGGGCACACCGGCGCTGGTCGAGCTGGCCGTCGCGGCCGCCGAATCCGCCTTGCCGGCCTGGCAGCAGTTGGGCGGCCATGGCCGCGCGCGCCACCTGTACGCACTGGCGCGCGCGCTGCAAAAGCACGCGCGGCTGTTCGCGGTGCTGGAGACGCTGGACAACGGCAAACCGATCCGCGAGTCGCGCGACATCGACATCCCGCTGGCGGTGCGCCATTTCTATCACCACGCCGGCTGGGCACAGCTGCTGGCCAGTGAATACCCGCAGCACAAGGCGCTCGGCGTGGTGGGGCAGATCGTGCCCTGGAATTTTCCGCTGCTGATGCTGGCCTGGAAGGTGGCACCGGCGCTGGCCTGCGGCAACACGGTGGTGTTCAAGCCGGCCGAACAGACCTCGCTGAGCGCGCTGCTGTTTGCCGACATCTGCAGCGAAGCCGGTCTGCCGGCGGGCGTGTTCAACCTGGTCTGCGGTGATGGCGCGGTGGGTCAGGCCATCACCGCGCATCCACGCATCGCCAAGATCGCGTTCACCGGCAGCACCGAGGTGGGCCGCGCCATCCGCAAGTCCACGGCCGGCAGCGGCAAGAAGCTCAGTCTCGAACTGGGCGGCAAGTCGCCTTACCTGGTGTTTGCCGACGCCGACCTCGACGCCGCAGTCGAAGGCCTGGTCGACAGCATCTTCTTCAACCAGGGCCAGGTCTGTTGCGCCGGCAGCCGGCTGCTGGTGCACGAGGGCACGGCGCCCGCGCTGCTGGCCAAGCTGAAGCTGCGCATGGGCAAGATCCGCGTCGGCAACCCGCTGGACAAGTCCACCGACATGGGGGCGCTGGTCAGTCGAGAACAGTTCGACCGCGTCAGCGGCTATGTCGACCGCGCGCGCGCCGAAGGCGCCGAGGTGCATCAGGCCAGCGCCACCGCCTTGCCAACGCAGGGCTGCTTCTTCGCGCCGACGTTGGTGAGCGGCGTCGACACCGCCAGCGAGATCGTGCAGGACGAGGTCTTCGGCCCGGTGCTGACCGTGCAGACATTCCGCACGCCCAATGAGGCGGTCGAACTGGCCAACCACACCCGCTTCGGTTTGGCCGCCAGCGTCTGGAGCGAGTCGATCGGCCTGGCGCTGGAAGTCGCGCCGCGCCTGAAAGCCGGCGTGGTGTGGGTCAACGGTGCCAATCAGTTCGACGCCGCCTGCGGCTTCGGCGGCTACAAGGAAAGTGGCTTCGGCCGCGAAGGCGGACGCGAGGGCCTGCGTGAATACCTGCGGCCTGTGCCCGCCGCAGCACCGGCTCGCAAGGCGGTGCCGGCGAGGAAGGCCGCGGCTGGCTTGCGCCATGCCGTGGTCGCGTCGGGCGGCATCGACCGCACACCCAAGCTCTACATCGGCGGCAAGCAGGTGCGGCCCGACGGCGGCTACAGCCGCGAGGTCTGGGCCGGCGCACGTCTGCTGGGCGTGGTGCCCGAGGGCAATCGCAAGGACCTGCGCAACGCCGTCGACGCAGCGCGCGCCGCCGTCACCTGGGAACGCAACACCGCCCATGGCCGCGCCCAGGTGCTGTTTTATCTGGCCGAGAACCTGGGGGCGCAGCGACTGCGGCTGATCGATCTGCTGGCCGCCACCTCGACCGCTGCTGTGGCCGCAGCCGAGCTGCAAGCCACGATCGAATGCCTGTTCAGCGCCGCCGCCTGGGCCGACAAATTCGACGGTGCCGTGCACCAGCCGCCGCTGCGTGGCGTGACGCTGGCCCTGCACGAGGCGATGGGCATCGTCGGCGTCATCGCGCCCGACGCGCAGCCGCTGCTGGGGCTGATGCAGCTGGCAGCGCCGGCCATCGCGATAGGCAACCGCGTGGTGGCGGTGCCGTCGTCGGTGCAGCCGCTGGTGGCCGCCGAGCTGTACGCCCTGCTCGACACCTCCGATCTCCCCGGTGGGGTGCTCAATCTGGTGACCGGCGCGCACGACGAGCTGGCCGACACGCTGGCCGCGCATGCCGAGGTCGACGCCTTCTGGTGGCCTAGCGCCACGCCGGCACAGGCGCAGCGCGTGCAGGCGCTGTCGGCCAGCAATCTCAAGCGCACCTGGGTCGGCGACGTCGCGCTGGCGGCCGACGCCCGCGCGGTGCTCGAGCAGGCGGTGCAGGTGAAGAACGTCTGGGTGCCCTACGGCGTGTGATGCCGCCCACCCGGGTCGAGGATCGGTGCCAGGCGCGGTGACAGGAGGCGACATGAAGCAAGACGACCCCAACGCGCTGTGGCGCTGGTCGGCGCTCAGACTGGCCGGCGCCATTGCGGCGCGCGAGGTCTCGGCCACCGAGGCGCTGGACAGCTGCCTGGCCCGCATGGCGCAGGTCAACCCGGCATTGAACGCCGTGGTGCAGCCCTTGACCGACGAGGCACGCGCTGCGGCTGCGGCGGCCGACGCCGCCGTGCAGCGCGGCGACGCGCTGGGCCCGCTGCATGGCGTTCCGGTGACGGTCAAGGTCAACGTCGACCAACGCGGCTGCGCCACGACCAATGGCGTGGTCGCGTACGGCAAGATCGTTGCCGCTGACGACAGCCCGGTGGTGGCCAACCTGCGCGCAGCAGGCGCGGTGATCTTCGGCCGCACCAACACGCCGGCGTTTTCCTGGCGCTGGTTCACCGACAACGCGCTGCACGGCCGCACGCTCAATCCCTGGGATGCCGGCATCACGCCCGGCGGCTCGAGCGGCGGCGCCGCGGCGGCGGTGGCCGCGGGCATCGGCGCGCTGGCGCATGGCAATGACATCGGCGGCTCGGTGCGCTATCCAGCCTATGCCTGCGGTGTGGTCGGTCTGCGACCCAGCTTGGGCCGTGTACCCGCGTACAACCCGAGTGCGGCCGCCGAACGTCCGATCACGGCGCAGCTGATGTCGGTTCAGGGGCCGCTGGCGCGCAGCGTGGCCGACGTGCGCCTGGGCCTGGCGGCCATGTCCCGCCGCGACCCGCGCGACCCCTGTTGGGTGCCGGCGCCACTGGCCTTCGACCTGCCACACGCGCCGATTCGTGTTGCGGTATGCGCTTCGGTCGAAGGTTATTCGATCCACCCTGCGGTATCGCAGGCGGTGCGGTGCGCTGCCGACTGGCTGGCCGATGCAGGTTTCGCCGTCGAGCTGGCCACGCCGCCGCGGCTGGCCGAGACGGCCGCGCTGTGGGCGTCGCTGCTGATGAGCGATGCCCGCGCCACCATGCTGCCGGCGATCGCACGCGACGGCGACGATCAGATCCGCGAAAGCGTGCGTGCGATGTTGACGCATGTCGAACTGCTCGACCTTGACGGCTTCGGCGCCGCGCTGGGTCGACGGCTGGCCATCCTGCGTGAATGGTCGCTGTTCTTCGAACGTTACCCGCTGCTGTTGATGCCCAACTCGTTCGAGCCGCCGCTGCGACAGGATCTCGACCTGCAGGGCGATGCGCTGATGGGCAGGGTGCTGCGGGCCCAGGCCCCGATGCTGGCGCCACCGGTGCTGGGTCTGCCGGGCCTGTCGGTGCCGACCGGCGTGGTCAGCGGCGCCGACTACGCCACCGCGCTGACCGCCGACCCGGCTGCGCCCACACCGGTGCACTGCGCCCCCATGGGCGTGCAGCTGATCGCGGGACGCTTCCGCGAAGACTTGTGCCTGCAGGCGGGCGAGGCGATCGAAGCGCGCGCCGGTGTGTTCACGCCCGTCGATCCGGCGCGCTGAGCTTGCGGACACGATGAGGCGGCCCACCGCGCCCGCAGCCCCCATCTGCGGCTGGCGCCATGGGCAATGACGGCAGGATCTTGAACACCAACTCTCGATGCGTGGCCTTGCTGCGCGGCGTCAATGTCGGAGGCCGGCAGCGTGTGCCGATGGCCGACCTGCGGGCGCTGCTCGCAGGCCTGGGCGCCGTCGAGGTGCGCACCCTGCTCAACAGCGGCAACGCGGTGTTCGGCGCCGCCGCCGGGGCACCGGCACGCAGCGCCGCGAAGATTGAAGGCGCGATTCGGCAGCAACTGGGGCTGGACGTGCCGGTGATCGTCAAGTCGGCGCAGCAGTTTGCAGCCATCGTCGACGGCAATGCGCTGGCATCGGCGGTGGTCGATCCGTCTCGACTGTTGGTGGTGTTTGCGCCCGATGCCCCGGCGATCGAGTCCTTGTCGGTGCTGACGCTGCTGCTGGCGCCCGACGAGCGTTTCCATCTGACCGGGCACGCGGCCTATCTGCTGTGCAGCGCCGGCATCCTTCAGAGCAAGGCGGCGCAGGCTCTGCTGGGCAAGGTCGGACGCCTTTGCACCACGCGCAATTGGGGCACGGTTCACAAGCTGGCAGGCCTGCTGGGCGATCGGCAGGCATGATGCAATCCCCTTGTCCAACCCGTCGCACCCCATCCTGACCATGAAACCCATCTGGACCCGCGACCTCTCGGTCGAGTTGCTGACCACCCTGCACGTGGGCACCGCGGCGCGGCACCTCGGCATCGAGTTTCTCGAGGTCGGCGCCGACGTCATTCGCGCGCGCATGCCGGTGGACGAGCGCACACGCCAGCCGGCGGGCATCCTGCACGGCGGCGTCTCGGTGCTGCTGGCCGAGACGCTGGGCTCATGCGGCGCAGCGTTCTCGTCGCCGGTCGGTCACTGGGTAGTGGGCCTCGACATCAACGCCAACCACATCCGCAGCGTGCAACAGGGCTGGGTGACCGGCACCGCGCGGCCGGTGCACCGTGGCCGCAGCACGCAGGTCTGGCACATCGATCTTCACGACGACCAAGGGCGGCTGACCTGCGTGTCGCGCCTCACGCTGGCCGTGCTGGCGCCCGAGGGCAAGGCGCGCGGCGCAGACTGAGCCAACCGGCTTGTCAGGCGTCGCCGGTGGCGATGGGCCCGTCGGGCCAGGCGCACCACTCGCTCCATGATCCCGGGTACAGCGCCGCGCCGGGCAGCCCGGCCACTTCCAGCGCCAACAGGTTGTGGCAGGCGGTCACGCCGGATCCGCAGGAGTGGATCTGCTCGGCCGCAGCACGGCCACCCGTCGCCGCATCGAATTCGGCGCGCAGCTGCCCCGCCGGCTTGAAACGGCCGTCGGCAGCCAGGTTGTCGCGGAACAGGCGGTTGCAGGCGCCGGGGATGTGGCCGCCCACCGGGTCCAGCGTCTCGTTCTCGCCACGGAAACGATCCGGCGCGCGCGCGTCGACAACGAGCGCGGCAGCGCTTTCAACGTTCGCCAGCACGGCCGCGCGGTCGACCGTAGTCGCCAGGGCGGGCCGCAGCGTGAAACGGCCCGGCTCGCGTGGTGCGACCGCACCGGTTTGCAGCGGCAATCCGGCGGCCTTCCAGGCCGGCAGGCCGCCGTCGAGCAGCGCCACCGCCGCATGTCCGACCCAGCGCAGCATCCACCAGGCGCGCGCCGCATACATGCCGCCCACCGCGTCGTAGACGACGACCTGGCTGTCGTCGGACACACCCAGCGCGGCCAGGCGGGCTGCAAAGGCCTGGCGATCGGGCAAGGGGTGGCGGCCGTTGCGGCCGG
>Ga0138256_10001075_pt1 | contig 29237 bp, 30 predicted proteins | sample KNB2016incub_MG_FD_105486 | JGI IMG/M metagenome (GOLD analysis project Ga0138256, IMG submission 105486) | Active sludge microbial communities from wastewater in Klosterneuburg, Austria - KNB2014incub_MG | ecosystem: Engineered > WWTP > Activated sludge > Unclassified | place: Austria... | reverse complement strand
TCGACGCCTTCCTGAAGCTGTCGCTGGGGCCGGCCATCGCCGAGAAGTACCGGATCATCGTCGACGATCCGAGTGAAGTCGCAGCCGTGGTCAATGCCGGCGTCGACAAGGTGCGCCGCAATCGCATCGCCGAGAAAGATGCGTTCTTCTTCAACTGGTCACTGAAGATCGACGATGCGCTGCAGCAGCCATTCAAGCCGACCCACCAGAATATGGCGGAACTCAAGTTGCATCGCGGTCAGGAGACGCACGTTCTGGCAGCCGAGCTGCGTCGGGCGTTCTCCGGCATTGTCGCCGGCAACGTCAAGGAAGAAGGCATCCTCGCGATCGAGGAACATGGTCCCTTCGAGATTCACGGCGAACCCGAGATCATGGCGGCACTCGACCGGCTGCTGGCCGCATTCGTGCAGCAGCACCGCATGAAGTTGCCGGGCGGTGCGGTGTACCAGCCATGTTATCGCGTGGTCGCCTGAGATCTGCTGCGTTTCATCGCATTATCGAGGTGGCGTGCCGTTGACCGGGAAGAGGGGCCGTTCGTCGGCCGGTGATTGTCCGGCTGCGAACGCCTCGCTAGGGTGCAAGCATCTCGAAACGGTAGCCAGCATCATGACGGTCGCGACATCCAATGTGGTTGCTTCAGTACGTAATCGACAACGCGGCGTGACGCTGATCGAATTGGTTTTTACGGTTGCGATCGCGGCGATTCTCATGGCGATAGCGGTCCCGAGCTTTCAGTCGGTGATGAATGCCGGCCGCGTGAGTAATCCGGCGAACGAGATGGTGGCTACCTTGCAGTTGGCACGAGTCGAGGCGTTTCGACGCGGCGAACGTACCGTCGTCTGTCGTAGCGACAATGCCGATACCGCTACTCCGTCCTGTAACGCCGGCGCTGGTGCGTGGCGTGGCTGGCTCGCTTTCGTGGATACCGACGGCAACGGCATCGTCGGTGCGACCGAGGTTCGGTTACGGGCGACCAATGTGAGTGCGCCGACGATCGTCATTCCGAGCACCAGAATTTCGGGTGGATCCAGTCGGATCGTGTTCCGTCCCGATGGGTTGGCGCATGAGGCCAATGGAACGCTGCTCGTTGCACAGGTTCGCGTCTGTGTGCCGACGACGACGCCAGCCGAGAACGCACGGGATGTCGTCATTTCAGGAGGCGCACGGATGTCCGTCGTGCGCCGCAACGCCGCGGGCGCTTGTGCCGCGCCGGCGGACTCATGAATTCGGGAGTGGTTGTCATGAAGCGCAATACGTGGATGTGCAGACGGCGGGTCCAGTCAGGATCGAGCTTGTTCGAAGTGATGATCGCGGTTCTGGTGCTGTCCACCGGGATGCTTGGCGTTGCGGCGATGCAGTCCACGTCGCTGCGCAACAGCCAGAGTGCGTTCCAGCGGAGCCAAGCCGTCGTTCTCACCTATGCCATCTCCGATGCAATGCGCGCGAATGTGGCGTCTGCCCGCATCAATGCTTACAACCTGACGTTGCCAACAACCGGTTGCACTGTGCCATCGGCCGGCGGGTCGCTGGCGTCGAAAGATTTGAACGCATGGGTGGCGTCGATTCAGGCGACGATGGGCGGCAGTGCTTGCGGCGGTGTGGTTTGTGCATTGAACGTGTGTCAGATCACCGTGCGCTGGAACGACGAAGCAGGCACGGGCGGCGCAACCTCACAGTCGCTGCGTAGCCGGAGCCGCATATGAGCCGATCATTTCATTCCGTTGGCCGGCCGTCTCGGCAATCTGGCCTCAGCTTGATCGAACTGATGATTTCGATCGTGCTTGGCCTGCTGATCGCCGGTGCGGCAGTCAGCATGTTCTTGTCGTTCAGTCGCACCTACACCGCCTCGGAAAGTCTGTCGCGGATTCAGGAAAACGCGCGCATCTCGTTTGAACTCATGTCGCGCGACATGCGCGAGGCTGGCTCCATTCCTTGTTCGCGATACCTGCCGGTAGTGAATGTACTGAATGGTGCGGATGGTTCTTGGTGGAATACTTGGGGCAGCGGACTGGTGGGTTACGACAACGGCACTTTTCCTGGCTCGCTTGCGGGAACGGATGCGGTGCAGGTGATCTCCGGTGCGTCGTCGACTGCGTTCGTTTCGAATCACGCGCCCGTCTCAGCCACATTCACGGTGGCGCCGGCCAGCCACGGATTTGTCGCAAATGACGTCCTGATGGTCTGCGACTATCGTCAGGCATCGATCTTCCAGATGACCGGCGGCTCCGGCAACTCGGTGGTCCACAACAATTCGGGTACACCCGGAAACTGCAGCAAAGGACTGGGCTTCAAGAAGCCGAGGGATTGTTCGGCAACGGGTGCCGCATATACCTACCCGGACAATTCGGTGATGGTGCGGCTGCAGGCGACACGCTGGTATGTCGCCGCCAATGGTCGCGGCAGCAATTCATTGTTCCGGGTCGCGCTGCGAGGATCAACGGTTGGCGCGGCCGAGGAAGTCGTCGAGGGGGTCTCGGACATGCAGCTGACTTTTCTGCTTCCAGGATCGAGCAACTATGTCGTGGCGAGCTCCATTCCTTCGGCGCGCTGGCGCGACGTGATTGCGATGCGCATGGATCTTGGGCTGTCCGGTATTGATCGGGTGGGTACCGACAATTCGGTGATCACTCGCCGTGTCGTGCACACGGTAACCTTGAGGAGTCGCAACGCATGAATGGCCAACGTTCGATTCGAGCACACGGCCAGCGCGGTGCAGTCCTGGTGATTGTGCTGATTCTGCTGCTGGTGATGACCTGGATGGGTGTGGCGAGCATGCGCGGCACCTCCATGGGCGAGCGCATGAGTGCCGGTATTTATGACCGCAGCATTTCGTTTCAGGCCGCCGAAGCTGCGCTCCGCGAGGCAGAGGCATTGATTGCTTTGAAGCCGGTGTTCCCGACCTCCGACTGCAACGCCGGTTTGTGCGCGCAGCGGGTCGATCTCGCCGCGTCGGACACGATGCGCTGGGAGGATTCGACTGTTGCCTGGCGCGAGGCGGTCTCCAATCTGGATGTCGACAACTCGGGCACCAGCATCGTCGCCGATCCCGAATATTTGATCGAAGCCATGGGCATTGCTCCGAATTGGCCTGGCTGCGATCGGGAAATTCCTATCAACGAGAAGTGCATGTCTCCTCGCTATCGCGTTTCCGCGCGTAGCGCCGAGGCGGATCGTGCCAGGGTCGTCCTGCAAGCCAGTGTCAGCGGATTCTAATGAGGCGTGCCATGAATCAGATCATGAACAATAAATTCCATGCGGTTGATCGGCATCTTCAACGTGCCGCCCTCAGTGCCAGTGTCGCCTTGATCATGGCGATGCCTGTTCAGGCCGGCATCGCCATTCCGAACAAGCCATTGGAGAGCGGCGTTGCGGTGCCGCCGAACGTGATGCTGATTCTCGATACCTCGGGTTCGATGGGCTATCGCAGCTTGCCGAAATACGAAGTCTCGATCGGTGGCGGTGGCTTGAGCACCAGCGATGATGGCGATTCAGTGCCGATCGGTGGGCCGGATGGCACGCGTGAATTGAGCAACGAAACCAACGTCTACGACTTCGATTCGAACAACATCCCCGACGTTGCGTTCCGCACGTATACCTACAACACGCTGTCCTACAATCCGGACGTCACTTACGGGCCGTGGATTACGGCCAGCGGTGCGCCGATGGCGAATACGCCATACACGGCGGTGTCGACCGATGGCAGCCATATCACCGGCGGCACCACCTCGCTGAATGCCTACACGCCAACATTCTTCGTACCCAAGCCGGGTGCGACCGATCTCGAAGACATCACGCAGTATTACCGCTACCAGATCACCGCGGGCGGTGGCAATGTCGTGCGCAGTGACCGTGATCAGGTGAACACAACGAAGACGGTATTGTTCACCGAGACCGGCCTCGCTGCAACACGCAACAACTGGACCAATGGTGGTGGAACCGGTGCCGCTGCGCCGGCAAACGTCGATGCCGGCCGCTCTGCGGCCTTCACGATTCCGGCCGGGGCCGTCAATATGACGGTCACATTGACGGGTTCGGATTCGGACGCGAACTTGTATCTGCGGTTCGGGGCGTTGCCGACGACGAGCGCCTACAATTATCGAAGAAGCGGCAGCAGCAGCAACGAGACGCAAACGGTCGCCAACCCTGCTGCTGGCACTTGGTATGTTGGTGTACGCGCTGCCGATAACGCCAACAACAATTCATTCGCCAACGTCACCCTGAAGGTGGAGTACGAGACCGGCGACCCGGAAACTGGCGTCGTGTCGGTCGGTTGCGATACGACGGTGACAGGTTGGGGTTGGCGGCATTGCGCCTACGCGACGCCGACCGGTCGCAGCGATGCGCAAGAGCGCGCCAACTATGCGAACTGGTGGTCCTATCACCGTACCCGCATGAAGGCCGCCAAGTCCGGCGTGTCGCGTGCTTTTTCCGAACTGGGTGGCGAATATCGCGTCGGACTCGCTGGCTTGGGTTCGATTGTCGAAGAAGTGCCGGTTGGTTCAGACGGGGGATTGTTCCGTGACCGCATCACTCCGGCGTCGACCAATCGCAGCGACTGGTTTTCGAGCCTGTTCGCTATGAACGATAGCGGCGGCACGCCGCTGCGCAGTGCGCTGAAGCGCATCGGTGATTACTACTCGCGGTCGAATGCGGGGAATCCTTATCAGGGCACGGGCGCAGTTGAATTGTCGTGCCGCCAGAACTTCGCGATCTTGACGACCGACGGTTATTGGAACGGTGACAGTGGATTCTCCGGCATGAATGGAGACGAGGATTCCGGTCCGACCGTGAACGGCCCGAACGGCGCCACCTACACCTACTCGCCGGTCCCACCCTACAAAGCGAACGCCGAAAACACTTTGGCCGATGTGGCGATGCACTTCTGGAAGCGGGATCTTCGCACCGATGCCAGCATGGATAATGACGTGCCGTCATCGACCGCCGATCCTGCGTTCTGGCAGCACATGAGTACATTCGGTATTTCGCTGGGTCTTACCGGCACCTTGAAGCCCAGCGATTTCCCGAGTTTGCAGTCGGGGGCGATCAACTGGCCGGCGCCATCGGATGGCGGCGATGCCGAGAATATCGACGATCTCTGGCATGCCGCAGTCAACGGGCGTGGCAAGTTCGTGGCCGCGACCAACCCGCAGTTGTTCGCTCAGGCCTTGCGTTCGGCATTGTCCGCCGTGGTCGAGAGAACGGCTTCCAGTTCGAACGTGTCAGCGAACAGCGCGACGATCAGTACCGAGACGCTGTTGTTCCAGGCACGCTACGTTACCAATCGCTGGATTGGCGAGTTGGTGGCCTATCCAATCACCTCGTCGGGTGCCAGTCCGACGCCACTTTGGACTGCATCGGAGGAAATTCCGGCTGCGGGCTCCCGTACCATCCTGACCTGGAATGGCTCAGCAGGAGCGAACTTCCCAACGGCGGCTCAGTCGACCTACCTCAATGCACCCACAACCGGCGTGAGCGATTATCTACGTGGCGATCAGAGCGAAGAAATCGCCAATGGCGGACTGATGCGCGACCGCTCGCACGTGCTCGGTGACATCATCCACAGCTCGCCTTACTTCTCCAAAGACACCAACACGGTGTTCGTCGGCGCGAATGACGGCATGTTGCATGCGTTTGACGGAGTGACGGGTGAGGAAACATTTGCCTACGTTCCCGGCAATGTCGATCTTGCAGGCTTGAAATCGTTGGCTTCCGACAGCTATTCGCATACCTATTTCGTGGATGGGCCGGTGTTTGTGTCCTCGCGCGAGTCAAATTCCTATGCGAAGAATTTTCTGGTGGCGTCGCTCGGTCGTGGTGGCAAAGGCGTCTTCGGTCTGGATGTCACCGATCCCACCAATTTCGATACGAGCAACGTACTCTGGGACTTCGATGCCGCCGACCACGATCTGATGGGCAATGTGATGGGGCGCCCGATCATCGCGAAAATGAATGATGGTTCGCTCGGCGTGATTGTCGCCAATGGACCCAACAGCACGACTGACACCGCTGTGTTGTACGTATTGAACATGCTGAATGGCGACGTGCTCGCAGAAATCAACACCGGTGTCGGCTCCGCTGTGGCCCCGAACGGATTGTCGACGCCGCGCGCCTGGGACGACGACGGCGATGGCGATGTCGACTTCGTCTACGCCGGCGACCTCAGGGGCAACTTCTGGCGGTTCAATCTGACTTCGGCTTCGCCAGCCAGTTGGGTATCTCCCGCCAATCGTTTGCTGATGCATTCCGCCAAGGATAGCGGTGGCAGTATTCAGCCGATTTCCGGTGGGCCCTCGATTGGTATCGATCCGGTTACCTTCAAGACCTGGGTGTTTTTCGGTACCGGGCGCCTGTTGAATTCGGATGACGTCATCAACGGTGACGGCACGCCAAATACCAAGGTGAATACTTGGTATGGATTGATCGATGATGGCGCAGCCATCGGCGCTCGCGCGACTGATTTGCAAAAGCGCAGCATCGTCGCAGCGGGAACGATCGCCGGCAACGTGGTGCGCGGGTTCGAGCAGAATACGGATCTCCCGGCAGGCAAGAAGGGCTGGTTTATCGACTTGCTCAAGCCGCCGACGCCTGGCACTGCCGAGGGCGAACGGATCATCGGTGATTCCGCCCTGATTGGAACAACCTTGCTGGTATCCAGCGTCATTCCGAATTCGGATGGTTGTGGTTCGGGTGGGCGCGGTTACGTCAACGCATTGGAAGCCTTTACCGGTACCAGTGTCGAGCCCAACTTCTTTGATGTAGACGGTGATGGCGAATACTCGGACGATGTGGTTACTTATGGCGGCAATACGCTTCCGGTAGGTTCCGTCGATCTCGGCGTCGCCATGCCCACTCAGGGTTTGGTGATCGACAATCTACTGTTCGTGGGTGGTTCTGGCGGTGGCAACAGCAGCGTGAAAGTCAACAATCCAGCGAATCAGGGACGTATTTCCTGGCGCGAACTGATCAAGGAGTGAAGTCCGTGAATGACTCAATTGCTTCGACCCGGAAAAATTGGCGATCCAAGTGTTCGCCGGCCAGTCATCGTGCTGGAGGCTTCACGCTTCTTGAACTGATGATCGTGGTGTCGATCATCGCGATTTTGGCGGCGATCGCTTACCCAAGCTTCATGGAACAGGTCGTGAAGACTCGGCGGAAAGCGGCAACGGGTTGCCTCATGGAAGCCGCCCAGTTCATGGAGCGGTATTACACGACTCGCCTGACCTATGTCGGCGCCGACCCTGCGCTGGCGTGCGAAACGGATATCGCCGATTCGTACGTCATCGCCGCACCCACTGGATTGACCGCAACGGCGTACAGCCTCACCGTCGTTCCGCAGGGTTCGCAGGCCACTCACGATACGAAGTGCGGCACCTTGGGTATCGACCAAGCCGGTATCCGCACCAAGTCGGGAACGGCATCAGCGGTCAGTGATTGTTGGGGTTGATCCTGATTTAAGCGCAGCCGTTCTCGGCTGTGCTGCTTGATTCGCAACAACATAAAACAAAAAGCCTGCGAGTGATCGCAGGCTTTTTGTTGATCTGGCTCCCCGAGCTGGATTCGAACCAGCGACACACGGATTAACAGTCCGTTGCTCTACCGACTGAGCTATCGGGGAATTGGAAGGGCGCGCATGATCGTGATTTCAGCGCCTACTGTCAAGTTTGCGATTCGGAAGGCTGCGGCCAATCGGTGGTGATCCACGCGTTTGGACCTTGGAGTTCCTGATCGACGAAGTCGGGATGAAGCAGTTGTACCTCCCATACCAGATCGATACCGTGGTTTTCGCCAGCCATCAGCGGTGGCATCAGGTCGGTGAAGATGGGGTCGAAATCGACATCGCCATCGAGATGGTCGGAGAGCGGCGCTCCCGCCGGGATGAGGGGCAGGAACTGCTCAAACAGCACCACTGCCTGAACGGGCTCCTGAAATTTGCGCGTCTTGGTTTCCTTGCCCGAGCGTTCGGTGTACTGGCCGTTCTCGCGATTTGCCGCGACGACGCGCAATGTGCTGCGTTCTAACGGTACCCGTGCCTCGCCTTCGACCAGCATACGCGCGGCAATGCGCTCGCCGCGGCGCGGGGTGCTGACCGCTGCGGTGAGGCTGATCCGCATATAGCGACGCAGCCTTGCGCGCAGGACGAGCCATAGCCCGGCACCGAGAACGCCGCTGCCGGCGAGCGATTTCATCGCCGGAGACTCACTACCGTCGCTGCCGTGCTGGTCGTACCAAATCGCGCTCGACTCGGGCACTACTTGGTCATGCATGCCAATTGCGGCATTGCCGCCACCGAGCACACCAGCGATGCCGAGCAACACCTTGGCGATGAACCGATCTTTGGGCGACAGTGCGCGCAGGTTTGCCGCAAGCGAGTACTGGTCAGGTGGTTCGACCCACTTCGCTGCTTGCGCGGCATCGCCTTGTGGCGTGAGTAGCGGGGCGTCCACTGGTGCTTCCAGCGTTGTGTCGAAGATCACGCCATCGTCGACACGAAGCTTCGCCACCATTTCGATGTCGATCTTGTGGCCTTTGTAGCGATAGCCTTGAATCAGCGTGCTTGCGATCGGTACGCGCAACTGCGTTGCCGTGACCTTCACCGCCTGTTCGAACACCTGCTTGTTGGCGTCGACGCCGCTGCTGCGCTTCACATCGACGCGTAAGCGCAGCGACAGGACTGCATCATGGCCGACCAGATTCGCGGCGATGCCAGAGAGTTCGCAGACTGGATGTTCGCCGGTCAACCCGTAGTCGATGCGTGCGCTAAAAGTCGAACTCATGGCGGGTTGCTCCGAGCGTAGTCAACGAAACTGTATCCGTAAGCGTGGCGAGTGTCTGCCGTGTGGACTTGGCGCGAAGTCTCGCGCCAGTCGCTGGCGTCAAATGCCGGAAACCATGCGTCGGCATCCGCAAGTGCGACGTCGACGTGAGTCAGGTGCAAGGTGTCGGCGTGTTGCAAGGCAAGTGCATAGATTTCGCCGCCGCCAATCACAAACAGGCGTCGATCGGCGTGCGCGATGGCATCTTCCAGTGTCGCCACCGCCAACATGCCCGGAACCGGGGAGTGGCCACTGCGCGTCAACACCAGATTGTTGCGTCCGGGCAGGGCGCGTCCGATCGATTGCGCGGTTTTTCGGCCCATCAAAATGGTGTGACCAGTGGTCAACGCCTTAAAGCGTTTTAGGTCGTCCGGTAGCGACCACGGCAATTGGTTGTGCAGGCCAATCGCGCGGTTGCGATCAATTGCGGCAATCAGCGAAAGTGCGTTCATCAGTGCAGCTTACGCACTGCGCAGCGCGCGATCGAGTACGCGTCGAATCGCGGTGGGTAACGCCAGATTGACGAAGCGTTCTGGACGGTGCCATTCGTGGTTCGCATCGGCGACAGCGACGGCGCTGTCGAGCCGCGCGGTCAGCGGCTCGATGTCGAGTTTGAAGTGGGTAAAGACGTGACGATAGACCGCGCCACGACAGGGTGCTGTGGTGCTTTTCCAGCGTGTTGCCAATTCCCGTTCGGCGGCCTCTCCCGTATCGAACTCCGGCAGACCGAGCAACCCGCCCCAGATTCCGCTCGGCGGACGCCGCTCGAACAATACTTGTCCGTCTCGGTCGACCAGCACCAGCATCACGATGCGGCGTGTCGGGGTGACTTTGCGCGCCTTCGGTGTTGGCAGCAGTGCGACGCAATCGGTGGCGAGTGCGACGCAATCTTTGCGCAGCGGACAGGTGACGCAGTTCGGGCGCTTTGGCGTGCACACGGTCGCGCCGAGATCCATCAGCGCCTGCGTGTAGTCGCTGATGCGAGCATCCGGAAGTCGCGATTCCGCGATCGCCCAGAGTTGCCGTTCGACCGTCGATTGACCGGGAAATCCGCTGACGCCGCGGTGTCGTGCCAGTACCCGTTTCACATTACCGTCGAGGATGGCGGCACGCATGTGATGTGCTTGCGCCAAGATGGCTGCGGCGGTGCTGCGGCCGATGCCGGGCAGGGCGACAAGTTCATCCAAGGTGTTGGGTAATTCACCAGAATGATGCTCAGTGCAGCGTTGTGCTGCACGATGCAGGTTGCGGCCACGACTGTAATACCCCAATCCCGACCAGTGGGAGAGCACCTCGTCGACCGTGGCCGCAGCCAACGTGGCGAGATCCGGGAAGCGCGTGACGAATCGTTCGAAGTACGGAATGACCGTCGTAACTTGGGTTTGTTGCAGCATCACTTCGCTGAGCCAGACTCGGTACGGCGAGCGCGCTTGCTGCCAAGGCAGATCATGGCGGCCATGGGCATCGAACCAGCGCAATAGCCGTGCTGCGAAATCCGTGTCGGTCATGCGTGATTGCCAGGCTCCGGCAACAAACCATCGACGAACTCTTCGGCATCGAATACGCGCAGGTCGAGAATTCCTTCGCCGACGCCGATGAAGCGAATCGGTACGCCGATTTCTCGTGCGAGCGCGAACACCACGCCACCCTTGGCAGTACCGTCGAGCTTGGTTACCACCAGTCCGGTCAAGCCAACGGCCTGATGAAACTGGCGCGCTTGGTTCAGCGCATTCTGGCCAGTATTGCCGTCGATGACCAACAGCGTCTCATGCGGCGCGCTGGGGTCGAGTTTGCCCATCACGCGCTTGACCTTGGCGAGTTCGTCCATCAGTCCGGCTTGTGTGTGCAATCGGCCGGCGGTGTCCGCGATCAGCACGTCGGCGTTACGAGATTTTGCTGCCGCGATGGCGTCGAATATCACCGACGCGGAATCGGCACCGTCGCGCTGTGCGATCACCGGCACGTGGTTGCGGTCGCCCCAGGTCTTCAGTTGTTCGACCGCCGCCGCGCGAAAGGTGTCGCCTGCCGCGAGCATCACATCCAAGCCTTCGCGCTTCATCCACTTCGCGAGCTTGCCGATGGTGGTGGTTTTGCCGGCACCGTTCACGCCAACGACCAGCAACACATACGGTTTCACGCCATCGCGAATCTCGAGTGCCTGTTCGATCGGGCGCAGCATCGTCACCAGTTGCCGGCGCAAGTGTTTGAACAGCGCGGGTACGTCGCCGAATTCTCGGGCTTGCATGCGCCGACGCAGGTCATCGAGTACTTCGCTGGTCGCTTTCACGCCGACATCGGCGCTCAACAGGCTGGTTTCGAGTTGATCGAGTAGATCATCATCGAGACGCGGATGGGATGACAGCAGCGCGCTGACTTGGCGCCCGAGCAGACTGCCGCGCAGGCGGTCGCGCCAGTTCGGCAGCGCAATGTCCGGCGCGGGGCTGGCGGTGACGGCGTCGGCAGGATCGGCGGCGGCCGGCGTCGCTTCCGGCTTGCGCTTAAAGAATCGGAACATCGGGACTCCTAGAATGACAAAAATGCTAGCAGGGAGCCGTGCGACTTGATTCGGGCGCTGCGTCCGGTTCCAATCGGGATGAATTGATCGGGTTTCAACCAAGAGGAGCATGCCATGCGCAAGTCGGTGTTGTTATGGGGTGTTGTCATCGCGATGGCGGTCGGTCCAGTCGTCGTCCGCGCTGGTGCCTACGATTCGGTGGTGGACATCGTCAACCAATCGAGTTGGGAAATTCATCAGTTGTATCTGTCCTCGACGTCGGATGAGGAATGGGGTCCGGACCAATTGGGCGAGCACGTCATTGGCACCGGCGACACTTTCCAGTTGCATGGCATTCCCTGCGACGACTATGACGTCAGGCTGGTCGATGAAGATGGCGATGCCTGCGTCGTCGGTGGCGTCACTCTGTGTGCCGATGCTGACGCCTGGGAAATTACCGACGAGGACTTGCTCGCCTGTCAGGTCGATACCGACGAATGAGTCGTGGTGGCGGCCGCGTCCGCATCATCGCAGGGCGACTGCGTGGTTCGCGGATTGATTTGCCGGATCGGCCTGGACTCCGGCCGACTCCGGATCGGGTCCGCGAAACCCTATTCAACTGGCTTGCGCCGTATGTCGAGGGCGTGCGTGCGCTCGATTTGTTTGCGGGCAGCGGTGCGCTAGGTATCGAGGCATTATCGCGTGGCGCGGCCGAGGTCGAGTTTGTCGAGTCCGAACGAACGCTGGTGGATGCCCTGCGCGCCACGCTCACGCGGCTCAAACAGTCCGCGGTTGTGCACGGATTGGTGGCCAGCCAATTCCTGCAGTCGGCGCGTGCGCCGTATGCGTTGCTATTTCTGGATCCACCATTCGCCGAGAACCTGTGGTCGACCACGGCCGAGCGTCTGGAACAGGGTGGTTTTCTCGCCGATGGCGCGATGGTCTACGTCGAAACGCCGCGTGACCTGCACCCGGTCCTGCCAGCGAACTGGCGTCTGCATCGCGAACTGTTGGCCGGCGAGGTCCGGGCGTCGCTCTATCGACGCGCCGTGCCGGTCGGGTAAGCTTCGCGCGCTTCCTCTCGCGAGCAATATCGTGCCCCAATACGCACCACGTACCGCGGTCTATCCCGGCACATTCGATCCGATGACGAACGGCCACACTGATCTGGTGCATCGGGCTGCGCCTTTATTCGAGAAGCTGTACGTCGCGATTGCCGAAAGTCCGGGCAAGGGGCCGACTTTTCCATTGTCCGAGCGCATTGATCTGGCACGCGAGGCGATCGGTCCGGTGGCGAACGTTGAAATTGTCGGATTCGACTCTTTGCTCGCCGAATTCGTGGGCGTAATCGGTGCCGGAGTGATCCTGCGCGGCCTGCGCGCGGTCTCGGATTTCGAATACGAATTTCAGCTGGCAAGCATGAATCGCCACTTGATCCCGCGTGTCGAAACCCTGTTCCTGACGCCGGCCGAGCAGTACAGCTTCATATCGTCATCGCTGGTGCGTGAAATTGCACGACTGGGCGGTGATATTTCCGGCTTTGTCCATCCGGCGGTCCAGCAGGCCTTGAAGACCCGCTGGCGCGCCGCATTGTAGTTCTAAGTTTATTTCGGGGTATGCCATGAAGAACCTGTTCCGTATCGCTGTCCTGCTGACTCTGCCGCTGTTCGCAATCAGCGCTTGCAAGAAGGAAGAAGCCGCCAAGCCCGCCGTCGCGGTGGCCGCACCGGTGACCATGCCGGCCGATCCGAACGACACCGCCGCTTGGAAAAACTACCTCGTTGGCGTGGCCAAGCAGAACATGGAAGGCATACGTCAGCGTCCATATTTCTATTACCTGCCGGCGGGCGACAGTCCGGAGATCCTGGAGCAAGTGGACCGCCAGATTTCCGACGTAACCGATGTCGTCGGTCGCGGCATCTTGCCCGGCAACATGATCGCCTTCGGTTCACCGGACTCGACGCGCATGGCTGACGGGATCATCGAAGCCTTCAAGGTCTCGCGCCCGGCTTCGCTGAAAGATGTGCGCGTGTTGTTCATTGGCGCGGCTGCTGATGAGCAACGCGTGCGCGATGCGGTCACGCCGAGTGCTGCCGAATTCGTGTTCGTCGAAGCGAAGTAACACCTCGCCGCTGTATGCTCTGAGCCCGTCCGCGGGCTCAGGGTAGGGCAGTCGTGAGAGGTATGTAACGATAGCCCGCGGCTTCGGCGATAATCATCGAATGTCCCTGCTGATCAACGATCTCTGTATCAACTGCGATGTCTGCGAACCGGTCTGCCCGAATAAGGCGATTACTGCCGGCAAGCACATCTATGAGATCGATCCGACCTTGTGCACCGAATGTGTCGGGCACTTCGATGTGCCGCAATGCGTTGCGGTCTGTCCGGTTGAATGCATCGATCCTGACCCACAGGTCCCGGAGACTCAGGAGCAGTTGCTCGCCAAATACGCATTGCTGATGCGTCAGCAGGAGATCTAGGCATGAGAATCCATCGCTACGCCGCTGGGATAGTGTTCGCGTTTGCCGGTGTCGCCGCAGCGGAATCGCCCAAGGCACCGGGCAAGGCTGCGATTGCCAGCGCACATCATCTCGCGACTGACGCCGGTTTCGAAGTGCTGGCCGCAGGTGGCAATGCCTTCGATGCGGCGATTGCGGTGACCTCGGTGTTGGCGGTAGTGGAATCCTCGTCCAGTGGAATTGGCGGCGGTGGTTTCTGGCTGTTGCATCGTGCCAGCGACGGTAAGGAAGTGATGCTTGATGGTCGCGAGACGGCACCGTTGGCGGTCGATGCCAAGGCCTATCTCGATGCCGTTGGGCAGCTTGATCGCGACAAGAGCATCAACGGCGCGCTTGCCGGTGGTATTCCCGGTGAGCCTGCTGCGCTCGTGCATCTTGCGCAGCATTACGGACGATTACCGCTGAAGACATCGCTGGCGCCCGCGATCCGCGTGGCACGTAACGGCTTTCCGCTGGAAGATCGTCTGCGCGGCATGTTGGCGATGCGTCAAGAGGTGATGCTGCGTTACCCGGCCTCGCGCGCAGTTTTTTTTCCGAAGGGTGAACTGCTGCCGCTCGGCGCCCTGATCAAACAACCGGATTTGGCGAAGACGCTGGAAGCGATCGCAGATCACGGGAACGATGGCTTCTACACCGGCAAGCGCGCACAGAAACTGGTTGAGGGTGTCCGTGCTCAGGGCGGCAACTGGACGATGGCGGATCTCGCGAATTACAAGGTGATCGAACGCGAGCCGTTGCGCTTCGACTACCGCGGCGTGCACATCGTCACGGCGTCGCCACCCTCGTCTGGCGGGGTGTTGCTCGCGACCATCCTCAATATCGTCGAAGGTTATGATTTCGCCAATCTCGGACCGGTCGATCGCATTCACGTCCTTACCGAAGCGATGCGCCGTGCCTATCGCGACCGCAGTTTCATCCTTGGCGATCCCGACTTCGTGCAGATGCCGATCCGCCTGTTGACCAGCAAGGACTACGCCGCCGGCCTGCGCGGTTCGATCCGCATGGATCGCGCAACACCATCATCATCATTGCCGGAAGGTCGGGTCGTTGAAGGCGGCACCGACACCACGCATTTTTCGATCATCGACGCCGATGGCAACATGGCGGCGGTCACGGCCAGCGTCAATCTGCCGATGGGATCGGGCTTCATCATTCCCGGCACCGGCGTGCTGTTGAACAACGAAATGGATGACTTCGCGCTGGCCGCGAACCAAGCCAATGCCTATGGCTTGATCGGCACTGACGCGAACGCCGCGAAGCCGGGCAAACGTATGCTCTCGACGATGTCACCGACATTCGCGTTCGCGCCAGACCGCGTCGCGGTGATCGGCACGCCCGGCGGCTCACGCATCGCCACCATGGTGCTGATCGGATTGCTCGAATTCGTTGAAGGCAAGACGGCAGCGGAAATCGTCGCGACGCCGCGCTTCCACCATCAATATTTGCCGGACGCCATCTCAGCCGAAGCCGGCGCAATCGCGAAAGACGATGCAGCGCTGCTGCGTGCGCGCGGCCATACCATCAGCGATGGTGAGCGACCTTGGGGCAACATGAATCTGGTGATCTGGGATCTCCGGTCGAACACGCTCAGTGGCGGCAGCGATCCGCGCGGTGTAGTCGGCAAGATCGATGTGCGCTGAGGGTGCGCCATGACCATCCAGCTTTGGTCGGTACTCGGCAACAGCCAGAAACTTGATGGCGGCGCGATGTTCGGCAACGCACCGAAGGCGGTTTGGACGAAGTGGATCGCCGCAGACGAACACAATCGCATTCCGTTGGCGTGTCGAGCCTTGTATGCGCAGGGCGTGAACGGCAAGCGGGTATTGTTCGAAACTGGCATCGGCGCGTTTTTCGAACCGAAATTGCGCGCGCGCTACGGCGTCGTCGAGGAGCGCCATGTGTTGCTGGATTCGCTGGCCGCGATCGGGGTGACGCATACAGACATCGACGCAGTGGTGATCTCGCACCTGCACTTCGACCATGCCGGCGGCTTGCTCGCGCCCTGGGCAGAAGGCCAGGCACCGACGCTGCTGTTCCCGAATGCACGCTACATCGTTGGCGCCGAGGCTTGGGCTCGCGCAAACGCACCGCATGCGCGCGATCGTGCGTCGTTCATTCCGGAACTCTGTGAACTGCTCGAAGTCTCGGGACGGCTGGAGATTGTCAACGGCGAGCGTTGCGCGACATTGGGCGACGATGTGCGTTTCAGCTACTCCAATGGACATACGCCGGGGCTGATGCTCGCCGAGATTGGCGGTGCCGGTGGCATTGCGTTCTGCGCCGACTTGATCCCCGGCCGGCCTTGGGTGCATCTGCCGATCACCATGGGTTACGACCGTTTCCCGGAGATGCTGATCGACGAGAAGCGCGATTTTCTCGACGACAAGCTGGCGCGTGGCCTGCGACTCTATTTCACACACGACCCGGATTGCGCGATGGCCGAGGTCACGCGTGATACCTCGGGTCGCTTTGGCACCACAGCGGCTCAGGCCGAACTGCACAACTATTCATTGCCCACATCCTGATTTTTAACACCAGCAACGACGGAGTACGACCATGATCAAGCTCAGCCATCTCGGATTCGCCCTGCTCGCCCTGTTCGCCGTAGAAATTGCGGTGGCGGATGAGTCCAAGCCGGTGCCTGCCGCAACCGCGAACGTCGCCGGCGGCTGGGGCGAAGTCATCACGGCCGATGCCAAGGCCGATGCCCTCGGCACGTCGCTGGCGACGCTGAGTGAGGACAACGCCAGCATCGACGGTGTGTTCAGTGGCCGTGTCGGTAAGGTCTGCCAGAAACAAGGTTGTTGGTTGCAGTTGCTTGACGGCGAGCAGATGGCGCGGGTGATGACCAATCATGAGTTCACCGTACCCAAGGACTTGAGCGGCAATGCCGTCGTCAGCGGCAAGCTGGAGCGTGTCGAGATCAGCGAAAAAGAAGCACGACACATGGCCAAGGATTCGGGTAAGCCGTTTGATCCAGCAGCCTCGCGCATCGAGTACCGCATCTCGGCGCGTGGCGTGGCGTCGACAAAGTAAACGATGCACCGCGAACTGCGCGATGCGCGCCGCAATTTCCTGCGGCACAGCGCGGGTCTCGGGTTGGGTGTCAGCCTGCCATTCGCCACTCTGTTCGGATTGGCTGGCTGCCGCACGCGTTCGCCGCAGGATGCGGTGAACGCCAATGCGTCCGGCTACGGACCACTCCGTGCGACTCTCGACGAGACCACGGGGCTGGCCCTGCTGCGCTTGCCGGAGGGTTTTCGCTATCGCAGCTTTGGCTGGACCGGCGAGTCGATGCATGGGGGTGTGATTCCATTCGCGCATGACGGCATGGGTGTGGTGAGCCATGTCGGCACGGTCTGCACGCTGATCCGCAACCACGAAGTCATCCGCTCGACCGGTGCGATCGGCGATGTATCGCTGCAGTACGACGCGCCTGCAGCCGGCGGTTGCGTCGCGTTCGATTTCGACACCGAGCATGGCGAAGCGAGTGGCTTCCGTGCCGTTCTCGGCGGCACCTTGCAGAACTGCGCCGGCGGCACGACGCCACGCGGTAGTTGGCTGAGTTGCGAGGAAATGACGTTCGATCCCGTCACCGGCATCGATGATCGCGGTGCCCCTCGCCCCGAGTTGCAGCAGCCGCACGGCTACGTTTTTGAGGTGTATTCGGACGGTCATCGTGCGCCGGAACGGATTCGCAGCATGGGTCTTTTTAAGCACGAAGCGGCAGTGACTGATCCCGTGACCGGTAACGTCTATCTCACCGAAGATGGCCGCGGCATGTCAGGGTTCTATCGTTATGAACCGCTTGATCGCCATCGCCTTTCGGCGGGTGGTGCACTGCAGATGCTGGCCGTAAAGGGCCGACCGGACCTGCGCACCGGCGTGCGCGTCGGTATGCGCTTCGACGTGCGCTGGGTACCGATCGCCAAGCCCGAGCAGTTGAATTTGGATGCCGGACTACAGGGGGCTGCGGTTTCAGCGCAAGGTCTGGCGCTCGCTGCCAGCGGCTTCGCGCGGCTCGAAGGCTGTTACGTCCACGGCGATACGATTTTCTTTACCGCGACCAGTGGTGGCGACTTCGGCCACGGACAAATCTGGGTATACCGGCCACGCGAAGAAACGCTGAGTCTGTTGTTCGAAGCGAAGACGCTGGAGGCGCTCGACTATCCCGATAACCTGTGTGTTTCGCCGCGCGGTGCCTTGTTGATCAACGAAGACAACGACCGCAGCAATCCGCAACGGATGGTTGGGATGGACATGGACGGGCAATGCTTCACGTTTGCCGAGAGCAACGTCATCCTCAACGGCGAACGTGGTTTCACCGGTGATTATCGTTACGAGGAATGGTGTGGCGTGTGCTTCTCGCCCGATGGGCGTTGGCTGTTTGCGAACTGCTACGCGCCGGGTTTCACCGTCGCCATCACCGGACCGTGGGAACGTGGGCCGCTGTAGTCCTTCAGCGCCAGGCCGAGCCGTCGGCGTTGCGTTCAGCGAAATACAAACCGGCCCAGAGCTTTGGGTCCATCGGATGACCAGCGGCAGCCTTGGCGACTAACCATGCCGCCGCATCCTTGAGCGGGACATGGTGCACGACGATGTCTTCGGTCTCGTCTCCACCGCCTTCGCCGATGCGCTTCAAGCCCGTGGCGCGCACGAAATGCGCAATCTCCGTGCTTAGTCCGGACGACACCGGGCCACCTGCGATGTAGTCGATACGCGCTGCCGCGTAGCCGGTTTCTTCGATCAACTCGCGATGGGCGCTGCTGATCGCGTCCTCGTGCTCGCTGCCTTCGAGGTCGCCGATCAGTCCAGCCGGCATCTCGATCGTCACTGCATTCAACGGCGGACGGAACTGCTCGACAAAGACCAGTTCGTCGTTGTCGGTGAGTGCGACCACGATCACAGCCCCTTTCGGATTCGCGCGCTCGACGTATTCCCAGCCATCGCGTCGGCGCACATTCAGCCAACGTCCGTTGAAAAGCAGTTCGGTTTCGGTCATGGTGCGCGCCCTGATTCAGCCGTCATGCTAGCGGTCGGCTTTCCGCATTCGCAATGCATGTCGCGATATGTCGTGTGAAACTTCCGCGCTATCGGCTGGTCTGAGCCCCATTCCGATTTCGAGGTTGCGCATGCGTGTCCTGCATTTTTTTCTGATTGGCGCGTTGGCGTCATTGCTGTTCCAGCCGATGTCCGCGCTTGCCGAAACGCCAGCGAATACCGCGCCTGCGGCGACGCCCGAGGCCGGTAGTCCGCCCGCCGTCAATGTGCCGACGTTGCTTGCGCGCCCCGCCACTATTCCGAAAGTGGTGCCGCGGGTGCCGACCGAAACCGAAAACCAGATCGATACCGTGACCGACGCACTGACGTTGGTGCGCATGGCCAAGCAGTTCGAGTTGGCCAAAGATTGGCGTCATCAGGCCTATGCGCTGGCCAAACTGTTCGCAATGCGTCCGATGCAGGGCACGGTCGGTTATGAATTGGCGGCAGCCTATGCCCGCCAAGACGACAAGCGGAATGCTTACGATGTGTTGATCCGACTGCAAAGCACCGGCTATGGCTTCGATCCGAGCAAGGATGCGCGTTTCGAGAAGATCAAAGGCACGCGCGTTTGGGACTACGTCGTGCTGAATTTGCAGGCCAACCTGACACCGTTCGGCGGTGGCCGAGCCGGTTTCAATTTGCCGGCCGGCGATACCTTGTTCGAATCGATCGGCTACGACCCGGTACGCAAGCAATTTGTCGTCGCGTCGGTGCGCGAAGGCACGATTTATCTCGCCGACGGCAATGGTGCGACCACGCCCTTCATCGTCGCCGATGCGACCAATGGCTTACTTGCGAGTTATGGCCTCGGCGTCGACGCGCCGCGCGACTTGCTGTGGGTGATTGGCAACGGCGTGCCGCACAAGAAAGGCATCGTGCAAGCCGATTTTGGTCGTAGCGTGCTTTACAAGTTCAGCTTGTCGACCGGCAAGCTGATCGCGAAGTATGAAGTGCCAATCGCTCATCGCCCCAGCTTGCTGTCGTCGATCACGGTTTCGCCGAAGGGTGATGTCGTCGTTGCCGATGGGGTCTCACGCCGCATCTACCAACTCGCTGGCGAACAACTGCAGATGATTGTCGAAAACCCACGCCTCACCAGCATCCGCGGCATGGTCTTCGACAAAACCAGCACCAAACTATATTTTGCCGACTATGATCTTGGTCTGTTTGGCATTGATCTGAATACCGGCAAGCCTTTCGCGGTCGCGCCGGAAGCAGGGCTTACGCTGTACAGCATCGAAGGATTGGCCTGGTGGAACGACCAGTTGATCGCGGTACAGAATGGTTTTCCGCCGGCGCGCGTGATGCGCCTGCAGCTGGACGAAACGGGCACACGCGTGAAGCATGCGCAAGCGCTCGATGCGGCCAAACCAGAGTTTGGCCTGCCGACTCAAGGTGTGGTGGTCGGCGACGCGTTCTGGTTCATCGCGAATTCGCAGCGTGGCCACTACGACAGCTTCGGGATTCCAAAGGATGTGGCGAAGCTGAAACCGGTCCACATTTATCGTAGTGACATCACCTTCGCTGTCGACAGCGGCAAGGGCAAGCTGTCACCCGCTGCAGCGCCGATGCCGGCCAAGCAGTAATCGCCTCAGTCGAAGCGCTGCCGCCATTCGCGGCAGCGCCGTCGCGTCAACGGACCGAAGCGGAGTTGGTCTAACGTTGTTTCCAGCGCGGCCATGTCTGGTGCCGCACAGGCATAGGCAGCGGCGTCGATCGGCACCGGTGCATCCAATGCAATTCGACTGAGCAGACGATAGAGCAGGGCGTCGTCACGGCCTTTGCGCAGTTTTTCCGCAATTTGCGTCGCGCCGCGCAAGCGCAGGAAGGGCACTTCTTCGACCCGTTCGAGCAGAGCATCCAGTGATCCGAAGTGTCCGATCAGGGTCGCCGCTGTTTTCGGCCCGATGCCGTGGATGCCCGGAATGTTGTCGACCGCATCGCCCATCAGCGCCAGATAGTCGGCGAACTGTTCCGGGCGAATGCCGTACTTGCGCTTGATCGCGGCCGCATCGGATTTCTCCTTGCGGGTGATGTCGAAAATCATGTCTTCCACGCCGAGAAGTTGCGAGAAGTCCTTGTCGCCGGTGATCAACACACCACGATAACCCTGTGCGCGCATGACGTGCAGGGCACTACCCGCCAAGTCGTCGGCCTCGTATTCGCCGTCGACCAGCACACGCAGTCCGAGCGCTTGGCAAAGCCGCTTGCAATAGTCGAACTGTGCTGCGAGATCCGCGGGTGGCAGTTCGCGGTTGGCCTTGTAGGGCGGATACAAGCGGTTGCGGAACGAGGTCGTCAGTGATTCGTCGAAACACACTGCGACGTGCGTCGGTTTCTCGTCGTGCAGCAGGGTCATCAGTGTATTGAGAAAGCCGAATACGGCGTGGACCGGGCGCTGCTCGGTATCGGTGAATTCTGTAGCGACCGAAAAATAGGCTCGAAACACGTAGATGCTGGCGTCGATCAGGTGAACCGGCGGCGCGGTCATGGCTGCCACTCGCGATAGGTTGAATCGAAAGTTGGGCGTGGGCGCTCCGGTACTTCGCCTGCTGGTGTGCCGAGATGGATAAAGGCGATGGCGTGCTCATCGTCGGCCAAACCAAGCAGTGCTGCGGCGTCACGGTCATAGGCCGGCCAGCCGGTAATCCATTGCGCGCCAAAACCGAGCATTTGCGCGCCGAGCAGCAAGTTGTAAGCGACGCAGCCCGCCGACAGCAATTGCTCTTGGGCAGGAATTTTGTGGCCGTCGATCAAGCGTGCGACGACGATGAGGCAGATCGGTGCGCGATCGAAGCGTGAGCGATCCTTGTCCAGCGTCGCAGCGTCGGTATTTGGCGAATGTGTCGCGGTAATCGTTGCCAAGCGCTCGCCGAGTACCCGGCCAGTCTCACGATCCACGCCGATGATCCGGAACGGCGTCAATTTGCCGTGATCGGGCACGCGCAGGCTGGTTTCGACCAGTTCGCGCAACTGCGCCGCATCCGGGCCAGGATCGATCAATTGACGCGAGGGGTGTGAGCGGCGTTGTTTGAGCAGGTCGATCGAGTTCATGGCCAGTTTCCGGATGCGCTGTCGGCAATTGCCGTGATCGTGTAAAAGTAGCCCTCTTCCATGACTCAACGAGGACAGGCATGAAATTCAAGCAACGCAGCTTAACGATCTCGGGAGCAATCGTCTTGATGTTGGCGCTGACCGCCACAGCGCAGGCCGATGGGGATCTCTACGGACGTGATTGGACGAAAGGCGAAAAAATCGTCGTGAAGGCCGAGAAGCAGATGCGCAAGAGCGAGGAGCGCATCGCCGATATCGAAACCGACATCGCCAAGGAAGAGCGGCGCATTGCTGATGCGCGTAGCGGCATCGCGAAGTTGCAGCAAAAGAAGCTCAAGGCGAAGAACAACATCGATGAGGCCGCGAGCGACCTGGCCCGTGGTGAAGCGATCAAGGCTGCGGCCAAAGCCGCCTATGAGCAGTCGATCGCTGCGCCTGCTGTCGAGTCGGCGTCCGCGACACCGGGGTCGGTCGACTCGACGCAGTAATTGCCGAACAGGTGGGCGGCGCGCCGAGCTTCCGTTAGCATCGCCGCGTCGCCGACATTCACTCCGGGGAAGACCATGGCCGTCACGGTTGCAACGCTGCGCGAGACTGCAGCGAATGAACGGCGCGTCGCATTGACGCCCGAAGTCGCGAAGAAACTGAAGGCGCTCGGCGCCGATGTCCGCATCGAAACCGGTGCCGGCCTCGATGCCTCGATGCCGGATGACCTATTCAAGGATGCCCAGTCGATTGCTTCAGCGAACGATCTGCTCGCCAAAGCCGATGTCGTGCTGGCGGTACAAGCACCCGAAAACGATCGCATCGCGAAGATGCGCGAAGGCACCGTGCTGATCGCGATGCTGCAACCGCATGCCTCGCCGGAGCGCGTGAAACTGCTGCGTGATCGCAAAATCACCAGTTTTTCAATGGAATTGCTGCCGCGCACGACGCGTGCGCAGGCGATGGACGTGCTCAGTTCACAGGCCGGCATGGCTGGATACAAGGCGGTGTTGATCGCCGCCCAGGCTGCACCGAAGTTCTTTCCGATGTTGACCACCGCCGCTGGCACGATCCGTCCGAGCAAGGTGCTGATCGTTGGCGCCGGCGTTGCTGGTCTTCAGGCGATCGCGACGGCACGCCGACTCGGGGCTCAGGTCGAAGGCTTCGACGTGCGCCCGGAGGTCAAGGAACAGATCGAGTCACTCGGCGCGAAATTCCTCGACCTTGGCGTTTCGGCGGCGGGTAGCGGTGGTTATGCACGCCAGTTGACGACGGAAGAGCAGGCCGAGCAGCAAAAACGCCTCGGTGAGCATGTCCGCAACATCGACGTCATCGTGACCACCGCCGCGATCCCCGGTCGCAAGGCACCACGCATCATCACCGCCGAGATGGTCCGCGGCATGAAGCCCGGCGCAGTCATCGTTGACCTCGCCGCCGAGACCGGCGGCAACTGCGAACTCACCCAGCCCGGCGAAACGGTGATGGTGAATGGCGTTGCCGTGATCGGCCCGACGAATCTGGCCAGCATGGGCGCAATCCATTCGAGCGAGATGTACGCGCGTAACCTGTTCAACTTTCTTAGTTTGATGTTGAAGGATGGCGCGCTGAATCTCGACTGGTCGGACGAGTTGATCGATAAAACCTGCCTGACGCATGATGGCGTCATCAAGCACGAAGCCACCCGCGTTGCCGTCGAAGGCACGCAGGCCTAAGGAGAGACGACCATGATCGACGGATTCCTCGCGCTCTACATCTTCCTGCTGGCCGCGTTCACAGGTCACGAAATCATCTCGCGCGTGCCAGTCATTTTGCACACGCCGCTGATGTCGGGATCGAACTTCGTGCATGGCATTGTGCTGGTCGGCGCAATGGTCGCATTGGCGCATGCCGATTCGACCATTGGCAAAGTCATCGGCTTCATCGGCGTTGCACTTGGCGCCGGCAACGCTGCCGGCGGCTATGTCGTTACCGAGCGCATGCTCGACATGTTCAAGTCGTCGAAGGGGAAGTGACGATGAATCTGGATATGGCGACCCTTCTCGTGAACGTTGCGAAGGCGAGTTACCTGATCGCTGCGGTGCTGTTCATCCTCGGCATCAAGCGCATGGCCAGCCCGGTCACAGCGCGCAAGGGCATCGTGCAGGCTGGCATCGGCATGGTGCTCGCAACCGTTGCGACCTTCGCAATTACCGGCGGACACAACATCGGTCTGATCCTCGGTGCGATTGCAGTCGGCGTGATTCCGACCTGGCTCTGGGGCAAGCGGGTAGCGATGACCGACATGCCGCAGATGGTCGCGCTGTTCAATGGTATGGGCGGCGGGTCTGCGGCAGCGATCGGCGCCGGCGAAATGATCAAGTACGTCCACGAAGGTTCGGTACCGAGCAAGACCACGCTCGTGCTCGCCGTCGTCGGCGCACTGATCGGAGCGATTTCGATGTCCGGTTCGGTGATCGCTTGGGCCAAGCTCGACGGGCGCATGGATAAGCGCTTCACGTTTCCGGGTCAGCAATATTTCAACCTGCTGTTCTTCATCGCGACCGTGGTCCTTGGCGGCATGCTGGTGATGCAGCTCGATACGACGATCATTGTCGCGTTCTTCGTGATGGCGCTGCTCGTCGGTATGCTGATGACGCTGCCGATCGGCGGTGCCGATATGCCAGTGGTGATCTCGCTATACAACGCCTTCACCGGCCTGGCCGTGGCCTTCGAGGGCTACGTGATGCAAAACGAGGCGCTGATCATTGCCGGTATGGTGGTCGGTGCTGCGGGCATGTTGCTGACGCAGTTGATGGCGAAGGCGATGAATCGACCGATCAGCGGTGTGTTGTTCAAGAACTTCGGCGGTGGCGGACAGTCCGCCACGGACATCCAGGGTTCGATGAAACCGATCGAAGCCAGCGATGCAGCATCGCTGCTGTATATGGCTGACAAGGTCGTCATCGTGCCCGGTTATGGCATGGCTGTGGCGCAGGCGCAGCACAAGATCTGGGAACTGTGCAAACAGTTGCGCGAGCGCGGCAAGGAAATCAAGTTTGCCATTCATCCCGTTGCCGGTCGCATGCCCGGACACATGAACGTGTTATTGGCCGAAGCTGGCGTGCCGTATGACCTGATCGTCGATATGGAAGAGATCAATCCCGAGTTCCCGACGTGCGATGTCGCCATCGTGATCGGTGCCAACGACGTCGTGAATCCGGTTGCGAAAACCGACAAGAGCTCGCCGATCTACGGTATGCCGATCCTCGATGTCGCCAACGCGCGCCAAGTCATCGTCATCAAGCGCGGTAAGGGCGCGGGTTTCGCCGGCATCGAGAATGCGCTGTTCTATCAGGACAACTGCAAGATGTTGTATGCCGATGGCCAAGCTGCAGCCGCAGCGTTGTCGACCGAATTGAAAGCGATCGATAGCGGCGGCGGGCATTGAACAAGTTGGCGGCGTGACGATGACGCGATTGGTCCAATGCGCAAAACTCGGTTGCGAAGCCGACGGTCTGGATTTCGCACCCTATCCGGGTGAACTCGGCGCGCGTATCTATAACCAGGTATCGAAACAGGCGTGGACGCAGTGGTTGGCGCACCAGACCATGCTGATCAACGAAAACCGCCTGTCGCCGATCGACCCCAAGGCGCGCAAATATCTGCGTGAGCAGATGCAAGCCTTTCTGTTCGGCGGCCGTGTCGATCCGGTTGCAGGTTACTTGCCGCCGTCTGACTGAAGCAGGCCGCGGTCAATCAGTGCATCGATCAGCGCATGCGTGTATGCCGGCTTCTGGCGATAGTCGACGTGGGAGTCGTCCGGCAGCGGGAAGTCGCGCAAGGTCGGCACGTCCAATGCGAACAGCGTTTTAGCCGTCGTCGCGGCGACCATTCGGTCCCAATACTCGTTGCGCGGAAACCAGTCTTCTTCGGCCCATCGGCGTTGCCCGCTGGTCGGTGATGCATAGAAGATCACGTCGCCACCGCGGGATTGAATCGTGCGTACCCAGCCATTCGCGGCTTCGACTTGCGGCCACCATTCGGCAAACGGAATCCGCGGTAGGTGCCCACCGAATCGCTCTAGATTGCGCGCCAATTCGCGCTTCTGCGATTCCTTGTCGCCGCGTTCGAAGTCGATGTGCCCGAAGCGACGCCGGTCCAGCCATTGGTAAGGATGAAACGGCGCACCTTCGTCACTCCACCAGCGCACGGCACTACGTAACATGCTGAAGTCACTGCGCGCGATGACCGCATCGAGTTGCCAGTGATTGAGCATCAGCCGATGCGCGGCCCTGCTTGGCGAGAACTCGTGTCGGTAGAAATCAACCTCGGGTTTCTGCATGTCGAGGCTGGGTGCTGCGAACCCAGCGCCATCGATGTCGCAGATGACGGTGCCACGAAAATTGGCATCGGCGGCGAGATCGCGCAGCGTCGCCAGCGGATAGCGGCCATCCATTGCCAGCATCACCGGTTCGTACTGCGGCAGACGCGAACGCACGGTGTCACGGTCGATCGCATACAGGGTGCGCGAAGCACCGAGGAAGACGATGGCATTGGGCGCGGAGGTTGCTTTCGCGCGCTGCAATGACCATAGGTCCGGCGCATCGACGATGATCGGCGTATAGCCGCGTCCGCGCCAATGGCGCTCGACCGTAAACAGCACGGAAGCGGCGACGATGACAGCGATGGCGAGGGCAGCGAAGGTGCGACGCATGTCAGAACTGGAAATAGATAAAGGCGCGCGAAACGCCGGGGGAGAGCACGATGGAGACGATCAAGCTTGCCCAGATGAACCCCAGCGCGACCGCGCCGCGGCGACGTAGCCAGCGGCGCAAATCATGATGGCGCCAAAGCCAGTGCATCAACCACATGAGGCTGAAGACGATCAGTGCGATTTTTGCCTCGGCGCTTAGGTTCGCCGACGTGTCGGTCGGCAGCAACATGGCGTGGTGGATCTGCGCCGCATGCGCGAAATCCGGCGCACGAAACCAGACCCAGGCGATCAACACGCCAAGCAGTGTGATCAGTCCGCCGAGTAGTGTCCCGACGCTGCCAAGCACTCGCGAAGCACGATCAATGGTGGGCCGCGCCAAGCGCTCGACAACTAGCATTAGTCCATGAAACGCGCCCCAGGCAACGAAGGTCCAGGCGGCACCATGCCAGAGGCCACCAAGCAGCATGGTCAGCATCAGGTTGCGCATAGTGAACAGGCCGCCGCCGCGATTGCCGCCGAGCGGCAGGTAGAGGTAGTCGCGCAGCCACGTCGACAACGAAATGTGCCAACGTCGCCAAAAGTCCGAAAATCCGGTCGCGGCGTAGGGCGAGCGGAAATTGTTCGGCAGCCAGAAGCCGAGCATCGCCGCACAACCAATGGCACAGGTTGAATAACCGGCGAAGTCGCAAAAAATTTGCCCGGCAAATGCGATCGTGCCGGTCCATGCCGCCGCGCTGTCAATCGTCGCACCGATCTGGAACACCGGGTCGGCGACTGGCGCGAATATCGAATCGGCGAGCACGATTTTTTCGAATAGGCCGATCAGCAGCAGCGACAGGCCCAGTGCGAAGCCATCCGCCGTTGTGCGCCGAGGCGTATGCAATTGCGCGCTGAAGTCGCGATAGCGCACGATTGGCCCGGCTACGAGTTGCGGAAAGAAGCCGACGAAGAGAACGTAGTCACGCAACGATTTCTGGACGCGCACGTCGCCGCGGTAGACATCGATGCAATAACTCAGCGACTGAAACGTGTAGAACGAAATGCCCACCGGCAGCAGGATGTCGAACGCAGCCGGTTGCCAGTCGATACCGGCCAGTGCAAGCAGCGATTGCGTATTGGCACGCAGAAAATCGCCGTACTTGAAGAATCCAAGCAGGCCGAGGTTTGCGCACAGCGACAGAATCAGCCACGGCTTGCGCTGTGTCGGGCGTGCGGCGGACATGCGCAGCGCCAGCCACCAGTCGACCGTGGCCGAGGCGATCAGCAGCAACAGGAAGGGTGGGTTCCAGGCCCCATAGAACAGGAAGCTTGCGGCCAACAGAACGTTCTTGCGCGCTGACCACGACAGACTCGGAAGGTTGAACATCGCCACCACGGCGATGAAGAACACGACAAAGGTCAGCGAATCGAAGGTCATGGCTGCGGGTTCGGGTGGCCGCGCAGTATAGGCGGGCTTGCTTGGCCACAGCGATCTGCGTATAGTTCGCGGCCCTTGCGGGCGCATAGCTCAGCGGTAGAGCACTACCTTGACATGGTAGGGGTCTCAGGTTCGATCCCTGATGCGCCCACCAATTCCCAGAATTGGTTTTCCTGCAAACTGTCCAGCCGAGAAACGTAGTTCGAACGAACACGATCACGATGACGCGAACCGGAACCCACATCTAGCGAACCCGCAGAATGGCACCGGTATCCCAAGGGCGCTTCCTGCGCCCTTTTTTGTTGCTGCAAGGACACTCGAAATGATCACCATTACGCTGCCCGATGGCGCGAAGCGCGAATATTCGCCGAATACGACGATCGGCGAAGTCGCCGCCAGCATTGGTCCCGGATTGGCCAAGGCCGCATTGGCCGGCAAGGTCGATGGCAAGCTCGTCGATCTGAGCTACCCGATTGCCGCGGACGCCGCACTGGAAATCGTCACCGACAAGCATCCGGATGCACTTGAAGTGCTGCGTCACTCGACCGCACATTTGCTTGCACAGGCGACGCAGCGATTGTTCCCGGATACTCAGGTCACGATTGGCCCGGTCGTCGAGAACGGCTTCTACTATGACTTCGCCCGCAAGACGCCGTTCACTCCGGATGATCTCGCGACGATCGAGGCTGAGATGACGAGAATCGTCGCCGAGGCTTTGCCGGTGGCGCGCTCGGTCATGAGTCGCGATCAGGCAGTCGCGTTCTTTAAGGGCAAGAACGAGCACTACAAGGCCGAAATTATCGAAAGCATTCCGGCGAACGAAGACCTGTCGCTGTATGCGCAGGGTGAGTTCATCGACCTGTGCCGTGGCCCACATGTACCGAATACCGGCAAGTTGCGCGCGTTCAAGTTAATGAAGATTGCCGGTGCCTATTGGCGTGGCGATGCCAAGAACGAGATGCTGCAGCGCGTCTACGGCACGGCGTGGCTGAGCGACAAGGACCTTAAAGCCTACCTGTTTCAGTTGGAGGAGGCCGAGAAGCGCGATCACCGCAAACTGGGTCGCCAACTCGATCTTTTCCACATGCAGGAAGAGGCGCCCGGCCTCGTGTTTTGGCACCCGAAGGGCTGGCAGATCTGGCAAGTCGTCGAGCAGTACATGCGCAAGGTCTATCGCGACAACGGCTATCAGGAAGTGCGCTGCCCGCAGATCCTCGAT
>Ga0138256_10001074_pt1 | contig 29286 bp, 19 predicted proteins | sample KNB2016incub_MG_FD_105486 | JGI IMG/M metagenome (GOLD analysis project Ga0138256, IMG submission 105486) | Active sludge microbial communities from wastewater in Klosterneuburg, Austria - KNB2014incub_MG | ecosystem: Engineered > WWTP > Activated sludge > Unclassified | place: Austria... | reverse complement strand
TATAAACCTTGTTAATTCACTTTAACAGGGTTTTTTTATTTATACATATGAATAATTTCGGAATTGCAGTTCACGGCGGAGCAGGTACAATATTAAAATCCAGGATGACTGCTGAAAAAGAAATAGAATATTCAGGTGCAATTGAGATTGCAATAAAAGCAGGTTCAGAAATATTAAAGTCAGGGGGAAATTCAGTTGACGCTGTTACAGAATCTCTTATCATACTTGAAGATAATCCGCTTTTTAATGCCGGTAAAGGTTCGGTTTTTACTTCTGAAGGATTACACAGTATGGATGCATCAATAATGTCGGGTAAAGATCTGCAGGCAGGAAGTGTTTCATCTGTAAGCGGAGTCCGTAATCCAATTTTACTGGCAAAAGCCGTAATGCTTGATCCTGATATAGTAATGTTGTGCGGAAAAGGTGCAGAAGAATATGCAAGGAAGTGCGGCTTAAATTTTGAAAATGAAAAGTATTTTTACAGTGAATTCAGATATCAGCAATTTTTAAAAGCAGCGGATAATGGAAAAGCTATGCTCGACCACAGCACATTTGACGAAAGCGATAAAAAATTTGGTACAGTCGGAGCAGTTGCGCTTGATATGTTTGGAGATTTAGCAGCCGGAACATCAACCGGCGGAATGACATTTGTAAAATTCGGAAGGATCGGAGACAGTCCTGTTATCGGCGCAGGTACTTATGCCAATAATAATTCATGCGCAGTTTCATGTACAGGAGACGGAGAGTATTTTATCAGAACAATTGCAGCATATGATGTTTCCGCTCTGATGCAATATAAAGGTTTGAATTTAAAAGAAGCATGCGAAGAAGTTGTCAATTTAAAGTTAAAGGGAATTGGCGGAGAAGGAGGTTTAATAGCAATTGATAAGGATTGTAAAATAGAAATGATCTTTAATTCGCAGGGAATGTATAGAGGTTATTCCAAAAACGCAGGTGAAATATTCGTAAGCATATATAAATAAGAATAGTATTCACAAATATTCATATTTTAGTTCCGGGGCTACGGAAAACAAATTTAACAAACCCGTGAAATTCATTTCCTAAATCCCACTCTATAATCCCCAACTGAGTCTGCCTTACTCGTTAATATTCGGAATATCACTCTGCTCTATCTTGATCTTATTAAGTTTATCCCTGAATTCATTTACTATCTTAATTGCCCTCGGAATATTATCCGGAAGTATTATAAGCAGTTCATTTTTCTTAGCATTCTTTAATCCGAAATTTAATGCCTCCACTTCATCTGTTATAACTTTGATCGGGACATCAGGCTTCTCACTTTTAATTCCTTCGAGCATCAGTTTGTGTACTTCACCTTCTTTTCTTCCCCTTAGACTTTGATCTTCTCTTATAATTATACTTGTCAGCATTTTCGCTGCTGCTTTGCCGAGATTTTTTATGTCTTCATCACGTCTGTCCCCTGTTCCGCCAATCACACCTGTCTTAATTTTATTTGGAAGCTTCTCTACAAATTTCGATAGAGCTTCCATACCGGCAGGGTTATGTGCAAAGTCAATTAATACGGTAAAATTACCGACATCTATAAGATTAAGTCTTCCCGGAGTTTGAGTTACGGACGGAACAAATGAACCGAGACTGAATTTTATATCCTCTATACTGACTCCGTGAAGTATGTAACTAGCAAGTGTCGCTGCAAGTACGTTTTGAATCATGAATGCAGCTCTGCCCTGATATGTCAGAGGTATATTCATAACTTTCTCCACTCTTAATTTCCAGTGCCCTTTAAATAGTGTAATGAAATGGTTTTCATAGACACATGCAATTCCCCCTTTATTTGTATGAGCCTTTACTGCCGCATTATTTTCATCCATACTGAATAATGCAACATTACAATTCAGATTTTCCTGCATTGATAAAACAAGTTTATCATCCGCATTAAGGACTGCATAACCGGATTTAAAAACATTCTCAGGAACGATCGCTTTTACTCTTGCCATATCTTCCAGAGAATCTATATCTTTAAGACCGAGATGATCAGCCGTTACATTCATCACAATCCCAATATCACATCCGTCAAAACCAAGTCCTGCACGGAGCAGACCTCCTCGTGCAGTCTCAAGGACTGCAATATCAATTGTAGGATCTCTTAAAACCATCTGAGCAGAAACAGGTCCGGTATTGTCTCCGGATTTTATTAATCTGTTTCCAATATACACACCTTCTGTAGTTGTAAATCCGACTGTCTTTCCTACATTTTTAAGAATGTGAGAAATTAGTCTTGTTGTTGTAGTTTTACCGTTGGTTCCTGTAACAGCAATTATTGGTATTCTGAATTTTTCACCTGCCGGAAAAAGCATATTTACAACCGGTTCAGCAACATTACGCGCAATGCCCTCAGACGGAGCAAGATGCATCCTGAATCCCGGAGCTGCATTTATTTCAACAATGCCTCCTCCGTTTTCTGTAATTGGAGTTGTAATATCCGGAGCTACTACGTCAATTCCAGCTATATCCAGCCCAATGATTTTTGCTATCCTTTCAAATAAAAAAATATTATCCGGGTGAACCTCATCAGTCCTGTCAATTGCTGTGCCGCCTGTTGAAATATTTGCAGTAGATTTCAAAGAACATATTTCATCCTTTTTTAAAACTGTCTCAGGTGAATAACCTTTCAGCTCAAGTAATCTGATCGTCATTCCGTCAATTATTATTTGTGTTAATATTTTCTCATGACCGTAACCTCTTCGCGGATCTTCGTTTACATTTTCAATTAACTCTTTTATTGTTGATTTACCGTCACCTTTTACAAATGCCGGGGTTCTTTCAGCTACAGCAATAAGCTTGTTATTAATAACCAGTGCGCGAAAATCATTTCCGGTCAATGACTTTTCTATAATGATCGCTCTTGAATATTTTCGCGCCGAGTGGAATGCTTTTACTGCATCTTCCAGAGTATTTATGTTTGCTGAGATCCCTTTGCCGTGATTGGAATCAAGAGGTTTTACAGCGACAGGGAAACCTATTGCTTCAACTGATTCTTCAACTTCATCTTCGGTATAAATCTTAAATCCTTTTGGAACCGGTACTCCCATACTTTCAAGAAGGTGTTTGGAAAGGTTTTTATCACTTGCAATATCTGTAGCTATAAATCCTGTCCTACACGATACTGTTGCCTGTATTATTTTTTGATAAACTCCGTAGCCGAGCTGTACAAGTGATTGTTCATTAAGTCTTATATGAGGTATACCGCGCTCTTCCGCTTCATCAATGATAGAGCTTGTACTTGGACCAAATCTTACTTCTTCCCTGATCTCTCTGAGCTCCTGTATAATTTCATCAAGCTTTATCTTTAATTCCTCATGCTTCTTCCCTTCGGCAATATCCAGAAAAAGATCTACTGAAGCTTTAGCAGAAAATATCCCGGCTTTTTCTTCAAGATAACTGAAGACAACATTATAAACTCCTTTTGTATTTGTCTCTCTTGTTCTGCCGAATCCTGTATCCATTCCGGCAAGCGTCTGTATCTCGAGTGCTATATGCTCAATAATATGACCCGCCCAAGTACCTTCATCTACTCTCTGAAGGAATCCTCCTTCATGTTCATAACTGCATGTATGTGTATGAAGACTGGGTATGAGATCTTTTAATCTTTCAGCAAATCCTTGAATTTTATCGGAGGGCTTTTCTTCATATTCTTCAATATCAAGCTTTAAAACTATAAGTTTTTTCCATCTGTTGCTCCAGTAATTCGCTCCCCTTAATGCCCTGATATCGAGAATTTTCATTTATAAATAATAAAATTTATATTCATATTATGAATTAAAAGTAATAATACCTGTATTTTACCGGTCAGATCTGAAGATAGTCTCCAAACATCTCGATCGGTTTTCTGTTATTCAGATCATAGCGGACGCCTCTGTTAAGAATATTTATCTGAAGTCCGATTATGGAAAAAGGCTCTGACTCAGCCACTTCAGCAATCGTATTGTAACTTACGTTTGAGCCGTCAATTATTGTAACTGTACCGGTTCCGAGTACTTCAAGAATGCCGTCTCTGCCTATATGAATTGCAGTATTTTCATCAATACCAATTCCAAGATTACTGGGGTTATATGAAACTGCTGTAATTAGTCTGCTGATCCTTGTGCGCTGTGTGAAGTGCTGATCGATAATTATGTTTTGCAGTATACCGAGCCCGGGGCAAAGTCTGATGGAATCTTTTAACGGCTGAGCAGTTGGTTCTCCTCTTACGATCATTGTAGAACTGAATCCCGCAGCCCCTGCGCTGGATCCTGCAAGGACAGTACCGTTTTTTACTTTGATCTTTAATTCTTCCAGGAATGTGGTCCCGCCGATAATGGAAGTAAGTCTCATTTGATCGCCGCCTGTAAGGAATATACCTGTAATGCCGTCAAGCTCTTCATTTGTATCAAGAGTTAAAAAATCTTTACTCGAAGTAGCGCTGAGGATCTTTACTTTCTTTACGCCTAACTTTTCGAAAATTGTACGGTATAGAAAAGCTGTTGCTATTGGAAAATCCGAAGGCACGGGTATTACAAGAATCGAAGCTTCAGAACCGCCGGACATTTCAACAAATTTTCTTACTATGTGTCTTTCGTTTAACTTATCTTCAGCGCCTCCTATAATTAAAACTTCGCTGCCTATGTCTTCTTTGTAAAAATTATTTCCCAAATTTTAATTTAATATTTTTTATAAGTAATTTTTATTATTTAATCCGTATTGATCAGACTCAGGCTTCTGTTTTCTCTTTTATTTCATGAAAATCACCATACTTTGTGACTTCCAGTTCACTAAGCGCAACCAGCGCCTGCTCAATACTCGGAGGCACTCCGTGCCATTTATAATTGTCTTCCATAAATGAAACTCCTTTGCCCATAAATGTCTCTGCAATAATAACAGTGGGTTTTCCTTTACATGACTTTGCCTCTTCTATTGTATCGAGTATCTGTTTCATATTATGTCCGTCCATCTCAAGTACATTCCATCCGAATGCTTTGAACTTATCCGGAATAGGTTCGAGTTTTAAAACACTTTCAGTCCTGTTATCGATCTGACAGTGATTTCTGTCTACTATCATAGTAAGGTTATCTACATTATGATGCGCTGCTGTCATTACTGCTTCCCATATCTGACCTTCCTGTAGTTCGCCGTCCCCGTTTATACAATAAACATGATTTTTCCTTCCATCCATCCGAAGTCCGATAGCCATTCCTACTGCAATAGAAAGTCCCTGTCCCAGTGAACCGGAAGCGATCTCTACACCGGGTGCTCCGTGACCTTTTGGCGATGCGGGATGTCCCTGTAATCTGCCGTTAATTTTTCTAAGAGTTTTTAATTCATCAATTTCCATGAATCCCCTTCTTGCAAGTGTCGCATACCATACCGGAGCAATGTGTCCGATTGATACGAAGAAATAATCCCTGTCTTCTTTATCTAAATCAGTGTTGTCAATGTTTAGTTTATTAAAATACATCGCAGTAAATATATCCGCCATTCCAAGCGGTCCTCCTGAATGACCTGTCTGTGAGATCGCAAGCATATTGATTATATCTCTTCTTATCTGACGTGACATTTCTTCCAGCTCTTCTGTTGTATTAAGTAATGGATTTGTGCTCATGGTAAGATTTTATTTGTTATTTAAATTATTTTTATTTTTGGAAATTTATAAACCGCCATTGTCTGAGCGGCTCAATATGTTTTAATAAAATTACTGTGCCGATAGAAATGAAAATTGTTAAGCAATAAATCAGATCATCTCCTCCGCTTAGAACAGGATTTAAAAATTCAACTGCCGGTCCCGGAAAAATCCACACTGTAACAGGTATTGCTAATAAAGCAATTACTGTGGATACGTTTGCATTCTTTATAAATATATCAGCAACAAAATAAAATGCCAGCCAGAGTATAACGAATATAAAATCCAAAGCAATGAAAACTCCAGCTGCTGTAGCCAGTCCCCTTCCGCCTTTGAATTTTATCCATACTGAAAAATTATGTCCGGCCACCAGAAGTGTAAGCGGAATTATCAATTGCCATTTTCCCAGATCCCCATATGTTATCAATAAAAAAGCCGGAACCAGTCCTTTGATCAGATCAGCAAGCAGCACTATTATCCCGTCTGCTTTTGAACCTGTTACATCAAGTGTATTTCTTGCACCGATGTTCCCTGAACCTTCTTCCGATAAATTTTTACCGTACTTGATCTTTATCAGTATGTAAGCTGTGGGGATTGAACCTATCAAATAAAAGATCAGGAAATATAAGAATAACAACTTTTGATAATTTATTTTATTCCAAAACTCTTGCCACTACAATTCCTGTCTGCTTTGAATTACCCATAATGTAATCCTGCAGCTCCGAAGCTGATATCTCAACTTTTTTATTTTTTAAAGATGCATGCATAAGATATGTGTTACCGCCTTCCTTATATACAAATCCCGTATGCGCAATATCAAGACCTCCGATTGATGTTGTAATGCCGACTATGTCGCCTGTCCGGAGTTTGTCATATACGGAGGAAATATTTTCGACAGTTATATAAAAGATCTCCCTGCTGTTTATGTTATTTTCAACTTCATGCATTTCCTCCATCAAATTATTGTTATCCTGAAGCTGCTTGTATGAATTTCTGTGAGATGTCATGAAATCAATATTTTTTCCAATATTTACTCCTCCTAAATCTGAAGTGATATCCTTTAAAATTCCCTTCTTTTCATTATCATAGATCCAGTCAGTAAAATAATGAAGTCTTGAAGAATAGCCAGAGTTCTTTCCTCCTCTGTATCGAATTAACTCAAGCTCTTTTTTGTAATTGTCAAAATCTGTTTTACCGGATTTGATCAGTCTTGAAAATATCAATGCGTTCTCAACAAAAGTAACGCAGTCAAGTCCGGTAATATTAATTACAAGTTCTTCTGTGTTTGGATATTCATCAAGAGTACCTGCTACATACGGAGTGCCGGTGAATGACTTTCCGACTTCGGCAATTACTTCATTAATGGGCAGATCTTTGAGCGATGCGTCAAAAGAATTCAGCTTCTTCCTGCATTTCATTTCTTCATAATCATCAGCAGGTCCAGCGGTGATTCCTATTGACAATAAAGTTATTGAGATTAAGACAATTGCTGATATCAGACTGTGTCTATTTAATAAGTTCATTTCTATGTAAATTTCATTAATTTAAACATTATTAAACTTATATTAAATAAAGAAATCTTAATAATATTAACTATTGAAAAAAATAAAGATCAGAAAAGCAAAGAAGTCAGACAAAAAAAATATTCTCAGGCTTGTAAATGAGCTTGCGGGGTTTGAGAATCTATCCCCCCCCGATAAAAAAGCGCAGGGAAGACTCATTCGTGATGCATTTTCATCAAATCCGCCATACAATATCCTGCTTGCTGAGTATGAAGGTCAGACAGCGGGTTATTCATTTTACTTCTTTACTTATTCGTCTTTTCTTGCGCGGAGAAGTCTTTATCTTGAAGATATTTATGTTTCGGAAAAATTCAGAAATCTCGGGATAGGCAAAATGTTCTTTAATAAACTTATTAATATTGCAGAAAAGAATAAATGCGCGAGGATGGAATGGGTTGTACTCGATTGGAATGTTAATGCAATTAAATTTTATGAAAAGCTGAATGCTTTTGAATTAAAAGAATGGAAAACATTCAGGAAATTAATTAAAAGTGATTAAACCAATTGAAATATCATATTGTCTTTATGATGAATGCAAAGAGTGTTTATGTTAATTCAATAATGCAGAATAAATAACAAAGATCATATATATTGACGGATATTGAATTGAATATAAACAGTGACGACGAATTACTTATTGCTGCTTTTAAAGCCGGCAACGAGAATGCATTTAACTTTATAGTCAGAAAATACCAGAAAAGAATCTATATGCTTATCAGGAAAATGGTTTTGGATCATGACGATGCAGATGATATCACACAAGATGTTTTTATAAAACTTTACAGATCTTTAAATAATTTTCGCGGTGATTCAAAATTTTTTACATACTTATACAAAATTGCAGTTAACTATTCGATCAATCATTTAAACCGTAAGAACAAACTTAATAAACGTAATTCTGAATTTGATGAAACAAACGAATTTCATTCATATGACAGCGCTAATGACTTCAGTGAAAATACAGATGAAAAGGACAGATCAGAAATTTTAAAAGAAGCTATCGAAACTCTTCCCGAGCAGCAGCGTGCGGTTTTTATTATGAGATATTATGAAAATCTGAGCTATGAGGAAATTTCCAGGATCCTCGATAAATCCGTAGGTGGGATGAAAGCTAATTATTTTCATGCATTGAAAAAGATCGGCAGCTGCCTAAAAAAGAATAAGATATTTGAAAACGTGTTACATTAAAAATTAAATATGGAAAATAAAAGTAAAGATTATTCACGTGAAGATTTAATGCAGAGTATACCGGACTTTATAAATGGTGAAATCTCAGATATCGGACTTTCAAATGCTGTAAGAAATTTAATTGAAACCGACAATGACTTTAAAAATGAATATGATGAAATAAACAAAACCCTCAGCTTCTTTACGAAGGCCGAATTTCCGGAACCGCCGGATAATTTTTTTAACAATCTTCCTGTCAGAATTAATGAAAGGATTAAACCAAACATACCGTTGACTGAAAATTCCGGAGTATTTCAATATTTTCCAAAAGTATGGAAAATCATTATTCCTGCTCTTACTGTAATTTTGATTGCAGCTTTCTTTCTGTTTAGACAGGAAAATACGGATCCCGTTTTAACAAAATCAGAAAACACATCACCCGTACAGGAAAGAAACAATTCAACTAATTCAGGCAGCGAAAATCAAATTGAAAAAAAAGATAATTTTTTTACAGGTTCGGATAAATCTTTAACTGATCCGGGAATTACTGAAAAGGAAACTAATTCAAATACTGAATTGAATCAAAAAACAAAGAATACAAATATCAGAAAGCATGAAGTAATTTCAGACCAAAAAAGCAATAATTTGATTTCCGATAATACAACATTTGAAAATGAAAATAAATCTGAAGATGTTTCAGTTTACGAAAATAATGATACTGATATAGCCGGCACGGACTTCGCTGATATTTTTGACATTGATGAATCAAATGAAATTGAGGATACCGGTGAAATTGAAATTGAAGAATCAGAATTACTCAATTCAGGCGAAAGTGATGTAAATCTACAGAATGAATTCCGGGAATTATCCCCTTCAGATCAGCAGGAAATTTTAAACGTTTTAAAAGAAACTAAAATTTAATAATTATGAAAACATTATTAACATTATTTTTTATCATTGCTCTAATGACATCTGCAAGCGCATACTCACAGCCGGATTCATCTAAACTTCAGAAAAGGCAGGAGCTGGAAAATCTTTTTAAAGAAAAGGTAAAGATAAATTTAAATGTTGATCAGTATACTGCTGATAAACTTGTTGACTCATATAAAGATAATAATATACAGATGAGAACTTTGAGAAAAGAAATCAGAGAAACCTATAAATCCATAGAGTCAGACCCTGATGCAGCTGATATGAGTTCAAAACTTGATAAGGTAATTGAACTTGAGAAAAAATCTATCGAGCAAAAGGAAAAATTCTATAATGAATTAAAGACTTTTCTGAGTCCTCAGCAGATCGCTAAGTCCTTTTTTATGAAAAAGAAATTCAACAAAGAGCTGAGAAAAGAACTTGACAAAAGAGGTAAAAAGAGAAAAGATTATAGAGACTGATTAAGAAGTTAAGTAAATTCTTAAATAATTTCGGAATAGATATTCAATATTTTATAAAAGGCGGATACATATAATATGTATCCGTCTTTTTTTTTGTATGTAATTAATGCTGAAAACACTCTTAGCTTTTTTTTTATTCATTCGAACTAAGGAAGACCCGGCATTTTTTATTGATCCCGGAATTAAATATTTATTATATAAGTGCTTTGTAAATAATCTATTGAATTTCATTATGCATTTATACATTTTGAAATAATTTTGAAAATATGCAAAACTAATATGCCTCTTATAAATCTTCTATATAGAGATTACTGATTATACCCTGTTTTCTTTATTCTTATAAATTATTTCTTAATTAATTAATTATAATAATGAAAAAAACCCTGCTACTTTTAATTGCTTCTTTATTTTTATCATGCGGAGGATCTGATGACGGAGAAGAAAGGTTTGCATCTCAGGCGGAAACGATTTACGCTCCGGCTGAAAGAACTAACGACGACGATGACTTAGAGGAAGATAATGTTTTATCAAGAGGAAGCTGTACTCCTCCGAATTTGAAACTGGATGTAAATGTCAACAAAAAATTTTGCGGTACTGATGATTGTCTTATTCAGTTTTCAGGTTACTGGTGGTGGACAAACTATCAGTACACCGGCGCTCCAAACTGGTTCTGGAATCAGGGACAGGCATGGAGTCCGAGAAACGCATTTGTTGACAGTGAAGGTCTTCATCTAAGGGTTAGAAAAGATGATCTTGGCGGGGGCAGTGACTGGATGGCATCGGAAGTCGTTGCGGTTTTTAAAAGCGATAAGAAAACTCTTGCTTCAACAGGTTACGGCACTTATTTAGTATCCGCAAGAATTAAAAGCGCGCCTTCCTGGGATAAGCTTGACAAGAATGTTGCGTTCGGATTATTTACTTTTCAAAATGACAGATCAGGACCAACTCAAAATCCATACAGAGAAATTGATCTTGCGGAAATATCCAGATGGGGTACGCCGCCCTGTACTAATGTCAGCGACAAAAGACTTTGCAACGGTAACGCTCAGTTTGCCGTGCAGGAATGGGATAAGCTTCAGGCAAATGTTCAGCGGTATACTATCGGAGACGGTGTGAAGGAAATTACTCTTGTTATGAAATGGACAGCTGCAAAATCTCCTGTTTCTTTTGCACAGTATAACGGAATTTACACACTTGATAATTTACCTGCATCTCCAAACAATAGTTATACTACTACAGCTGCGCAGAATCCTTTTATTCCTGATGACGGGTGTCAGCTTTTTCATATGAACTTATGGATGGGAAATTACGGACAGGGTGATAAGCATCCGGGACCCAGCAACAATGCAGATCAGGAAGTAGTTGTAACTAATTTTCAATACAGACCTTAAAAGTTTTAGGCAAATTACTTATTTTTTTCTATGAAACTCAAAGTGCATAATTTAACTTTGAGTTTTTTTTGAGCAATCAGCCATCGATATTTCTATTTATGATTTAAATACTTTATGATTTATGATAATATCCGGTAACAAATCTTATAGTATGTTATCTTATTTCATTGAAATTAAAGCTCTATTTTTTTAGCTTACGGACTTATTTAATTAATTTTTGATGTACGAGAATCTTCCCGACAATATAACATTACCTGAGCTTGAGATTGAAATGCTTGAATTCTGGAAAGAAAATGATATTTTTAAAGCAAGTATAAAATCCAGACCATCCGACAGAACATTTACATTTTATGAAGGACCTCCCACTGCCAACGGAACTCCGGGAATTCACCATGTTATTTCAAGAACTGTTAAAGATATGGTATGCCGCTATAAAACTATGCGGAATTACAGAGTTTTCAGAAAAGCAGGCTGGGATACGCAGGGATTACCGGTAGAAGTCGAGGTCGAGAAAAAATTAGGAATAAAATCAAAAAGTGATATTGAGAAATTCGGAGCTATTGAATTTAATAATGCATGCAGAGAATCTATTTTCACATATCTAAAAGAATGGGAAGAAATGACCGAAAGGATTGGTTACTGGATCGATCTCAATGATGCTTATGTCACTTATCATAATGAATATATTGAATCAGTCTGGTGGGCGCTTAAAAAATTCTTTGAAAAAGGACTAATATATAAAGGATTTAAAATACTTCCTTTCTGCCCTGTTTGCGAATCGCCTTTATCTTCACATGAAGTTGCACAGGGGTATCAGGATCTGAAGGATCCGTCCGTTTATGTAAAATTCCGGATTACTGAAGGAGAATATAAAGATTCAGATTTTCTCGTATGGACGACTACTCCATGGACACTGCCTTCCAATGCAGCACTGGCTGTAAATCCTGAAGTAATTTACATTCAGATTAAAACCGAAAATGATGATATATTTATTCTGGCTAAAGAAAGAGCTGAAATAATTACTGAAAAATATGAAGTATTAAAAGAGATTAATGGTAAAGATCTTGAACATATTCCATATCAAAAACTTTTTGATTTTTTCAAAGAAGATAAAAAGGCTTTTTATGTAACCTTGGGAGATTTTGTTACAACTGAAGACGGAACAGGTATAGTTCATATCGCTCCTACTTACGGCGAAGATGATTATCAGACAGGATTAAAATATGATCTGCCTTTATTTTCAGCGGTAGGGAAAAACGGACTCTTCATAGAAAAGGCTGGAAATTTTAAAAATAAAAATTTTAAGGAAGCCGATCAGGATATAATTTTTGAATTAAAAAACAGCGGACGTCTTTATAAAAAGGAAATGTTTACACATTCATACCCTCATTGCTGGAGGCACAAAGTTCCCCTGATGTATTTTGCAACTGATTCGTGGTTTATAAGAACCACTGAATATAAAGACAAAATGATTCAGTTAAATAATACAATTAACTGGAATCCTAAAGCATTCGGATCCGGCAGGTTTGGAAAATGGCTGGAAGACAATAAAGACTGGGCGATTTCAAGAAACAGATTCTGGGGGACTCCCCTGCCCATCTGGTATTATACCGACAATCAAGGAACCGAGCATTATGAATGTATAGGAAGTTTTGATGAACTTGAACAAAGATCAGTTAATTACAGCGAAGTATATCCGGTAAAAAGCGATATGGATATACATAAGCCATATATTGATGATATTGTGATAGAATCAAAAGACGGCATTAAGATGAAAAGAGTCTCACAGGTAATTGACTGCTGGTTTGACAGCGGCTCGATGCCGTTTGCTCAGTTTCATTATCCTTTTGAAAATGAAAATTTATTTGAAAAAAATTTTCCGGCGGATTTCATCGCTGAAGGACTTGATCAGACGAGAGGCTGGTTTTATTCACTTCATGCAATAAATACATTCCTGTTTGATGAAGTTGCATATAAAAATCTTATAGTCAACGGACTTATACTGGATAAGAACGGCAAGAAAATGAGCAAGTCCTTAGGCAATGCCGTTAATCCATTTGAAATGATAAACAGATACGGCGCAGATGTATTGAGATGGTATTTGATTTATTCTTCACCGATCGGCAATTCAAAATTATTCAACGAAGATGATCTGAAAGAACTTCAGAATAAGTTTTTTGATACTCTGATAAACACCGTCCGGTTTTTTATACTTTATTCAAATCTTACAGATTTTGATCATAGAAATGATAAAGTTACTAAAGTAAAAGACAGACCTGTTATTGATAGGTGGATAGTCTCTAAAGTTAATTCTCTTAAAAAAGATTATCTTGAACTAATGGACGACTATGATATTACAAAAGCTTCAAGAATATTATTTGATTTTACAAACGACGAACTTTCCAACTGGTATATCAGAAGAAACAGAAAGAGATTGAGAAAACCTGAAAATGAAAAAGACAGGTTATCAGGTTATCATACTTTGCATTATGTTATAGTGGAGTTACTGAAAATGATTTCACCGGTTTCACCATTCTTAACTGAAAAGTTATACCGAACTATCACTGAATCCGATGAGTCAATTCATTTATCATTCATTGAAAATGCAAATGAAGATTATATAGATACAAAACTTGAAGAGGAAATGCGGACCGCTCAGAATATAGTTTATATTGTCAGGTCTATCAGAGTAAAAAATAATCTGAGAGTTAGACAGCCTCTCAGACAAATTCTTGTGCCGGTACTTAATGAAAGAGACAAGGAAAAAATACTTAAAGTTAAGGAAATTATACTTGAAGAAGTTAACGTAAAAGAACTGAATTTACTCGAAGGTAATTCTGAAATAATAGTAAAGAAAGCTAAACCGAATTTCAAATCAATCGGTCCTAAATTCGGAAAGAATGTTAAGACTGTTCAGAAAATCATCAACGGACTCAGTGATAAGCAAATTTCTGAAATAGAAAAAAATAAATTCATCAATATCGACGGAGTTAAGATTGAATTCAGCGACATCGAGATCTTTACTGAAGATATTGAAGGATGGATACTGGATACTCATGATAGCCTGACTGTTGCAGTAGATATTAAGCTCGATGATGAGCTGATTGAGGAAGGTATTGTAAGAGAATTTATTAACCGTGTTCAGAACTTCAGAAGAAATAATGAATTTAATGTCAGCGAAAAAGTGAATGTATATTTTAAGACTGACGATTCTATTACTTCAATACTTAAAAAGAATCTTAAATATATAAAGGCCGAAACTCTCAGCAATAAAGTTGAATCATCAAACGGACATGAATTTGATTTTTCAAAAACTGATATTAACGGCATATCCTGTGACATATTCATTCAAAAATTAAAATAACAAATTTTATCAAGGAGTAATAAATTGACCATTAAGAAAAAAGTAAAAGTAAATAAACAGAAAACTGTAAAGAATGCCGGCAAGGAAAAGCCTTCTGCGAAAAAATCAGCTGTAAATAAAACTGTTGATAAGAAAAGTGCAGTGAAAAATACAAATGTGAAAAATAATGTTTTAAAGAAATCGGACTTGAAAAAGTCAGTTCTTAAGAAGGCGGATAAAAAAATGAAATCTCCAAAGAAAGGTGAAATAAAAAAAGCAGAGCTTTCGAGATCCGTTATTGCAAGAAAAAAGGAAATAACGAAGACTTTAAAAAAAGCTATTGCGAAATCCAAAGCCGGGATTAAATCAAATGGAAATGAGCTTAAAGCTGATTTAATCAGAAAGCCGGGAATACACAATTCTGAAACAGCGCAGTCGAAGCAAAAAAAATACAAACCAAATTCCAAGCTGAGATATAATACAACTGAGTTAAAGCATTTCAGAAATGTTATACTTCACGAAAGAAAAGCCATTATAGAAAGCGCCAAGGCGAATATGGATGCGTTAGTGGATAAAGATTCCGGAGAGTACAAAGGAGATAATCTTACATATTCCTCACATATGGCAGAGCAGGGTACTGATGAAATGGAAAGGGAAAAAAACTATTTATTTGTACAGAGAGACGAAAAATATCTTGGTTATTTACAGGATGCGCTTATGAGGATCGACCAGGGTACATACGGAATATGTGTTGACTGTTTATCTGAGCCCAAAAATCTATGCAGAACATGTCCTTTGATTGATAAAGAAAGACTTGAGCTTGTTCCCATTACTCAGCACTGCATCGAATGTAAAAATATGAGAGGATAAATTTTATTGAAAGTTTTATTCCTGACATTCTTTATTGTTATAGCTGATCAGATTACAAAACTCATGGTTAAGGGCATTTCAATACCCGCACTGGGGATTAATTTTGAAGGAATGCCTTATCAGACTTCTAAAAAGGTAATAGGAGATTTCTTTAAAATTACTTTTATTGAAAATCCTGGTATGGCCTTCGGACTTCAGATCGGCGGAAAATTGTTTCTTTCCATATTTACAATTCTGGCTACAATTCTGTTAATTGTTTTTCTGTATAAAAACCGAAAAGAAAATTTATTATTGCGTCTTGCGCTTGCTTTTATTCTTGGCGGAGCAATAGGAAATTTAATAGACAGGGTATTTTACGGAGAGATATTTTCTTATGCTCCGATTTTTTACGGGAGAGTAGTTGATTTCATTCATATTGATTTCCCAAACTTTACTATTTTCGGCAAAACAATTTATTCATGGCCGATATTTAATATTGCAGATATTTCTGTTACAGTCGGATTTCTATTAATACTTTTCGGATATAAAAAAGCATTCCCTGAAGAGACTGAACCCGACTTAAATGCTGTTGAAGTGAACACTGGATCATCTGATTACAAGGAATATTTCGAAGGTGAAACTGGGAATTTTTCTGATGGTAATAACACAGATATTCCTGAACGGGAAAAAACTGAAACAAAAAGCATTATAATTGATAACGGAAAAAACATTGCAGAAAAAGAAAGCTTTTCCGGGAATAAAAACAACGTATCAGATACATCAGAAAATAATACCGGTTCTGATCCCGAAAAAAAATCATTTCACTTTAATTCTGAAAATCCGGAAGCTCCTTCAGTCTTACAGAATTTTAATGACTTTCCGTCTCTAAATAAAAAAACCGATTGAACATTGTTCAACCGGTTTCCGGATAATTTTAAAATTTAAATTTATCTTCCTTCAGCGTCAAGAGCTTCTTTCTTACTGAGTAAGGTTTCCTTATCTTCTACATGAGCCGGATCCGGTATACAGCAATCGACAGGACAGACAGCAGCGCACTGTGGTTCGTCATGAAAACCGACACATTCAGTACATTTATCAGGTACAATGTAAAAAAATTCACTTGAATAAAAACCGGATGCCCCGGATGGCGGCGTATCATTTTCACCGTAAGTATTTCCGCTTAATACCCAGTCTACTCCGCCCTCATAAATAGCAGTGTTTGGACATTCAGGCTCGCATGCTCCACAATTAATACATTCGGTTGTAATCATTATTGACATAAACTATATATCCTCCTAAAGAATTTTAATTTATACTAAATTAATTAAATATACTTTCTTATTCAATTTTAAATTTACTGAACAATGCAGGAATCACATAACTATAATTGAAAAATGCAAATGAAAAATTTCTGCAGGAAAGCTCCCGTGAAGCCGGTGAAACCTTTTGAAGATATTCACCGCCATAAAAATGTTCTTTATGAAATTTAAAAACTATTCTTTAAAATCAGTATAAAATGAGATTTTCGTATTGTTGATTTGCATAATTTTTTATTTTTCATTTCGTGTTTAAATATAGTAAATTGTCAGTCAGATAAATTTTTAATAACATTTCAGTAAATTTAAGTATAAATGCTTAACATATTCAGAAAATTATTTCCATCCAAACACGAAAAAGATCTCGTTTCTATTACACCAATTGTCGAAGATATTAACAGGTTTTATGACGAGTATGAAACTCTTTCAGACGAACAGCTTAAGGAGAAAACAACCGAATTCAGACAAAGAATATCTTCAGAAACTGAAGAAACCAGAGCTAAGATATCCGAACTGCAGGAAAGCCTGAAAGAGGATCTGCCTCATGACGAAAGAATGAATATCTATGATGAAGTTGAGAAACTTGAAAAAGAAAATTATGATATAATTGCAGCTGTACTGGATGACATTTTGCCCGAAGCGTTTGCAGTTGTAAAGCAGGCTTGTAAAAGATTATGCGGTACGGAATGGGAAGCAGCCGGAAATAAAATCAGATGGAACATGGTACCTTATGATGTTCAGCTGATCGGCGGTATAGTTTTACATAAAGGTAAGATCGCAGAAATGGCGACAGGTGAAGGAAAAACTTTAGTAGCAACTCTGCCACTCTATCTCAATGCTCTTGCCGGAAGAGGAGTTCATCTGATCACGGTAAACGACTACCTTGCAAAAAGAGACAGCGAATGGATGGGAGAAGTATTTAAATATCTCGGATTGACTGTAGGGGTGATCTTAAATGATATGGAACCAAACAAAAGACGTGAGATGTACAATTGCGATATTACTTACGGTACAAATAATGAATTCGGTTTTGATTACCTGAGAGATAACATGGTAGTTGACAAGGATTTCCTTGTTCAGAGGGAGCACTTCTATGCTATCGTCGATGAAGTGGATTCTGTACTTATTGATGAAGCAAGAACTCCGCTTATTATTTCAGGTCCGGTAGAAGCTGCGAAGCATAAGTATGATGAGCTTAACCCGAGAATTAAACGATTAGTAGATGCTCAAAAAAATCTCGTAAATAAATTAACTGCTGAAGCTGAAACAATACTTGCAAAAGAAAATATTTCTGATGAAGACAGTGCGAAAGCCGGACTTGCCTTACTGAGAGCATACCACGCGCTTCCGAAACACAATAAACTTCAGAAGCTTTTGAGCGATCCCGGGAATAAAAAATTATTGCTTGCCACGGAAGCCGAATATATGAGAGATAAATCAAAAAATATGTATATCGTAGATGATGAATTATTTTTTCTCATTGAGGAGAAATCCCACGTAACGGATCTGACTGAAAAAGGAAGAGAATTTCTCGCGCCAAGTCTGGAAGAAAGAGACTTTTTCACACTGCCGGACTATGGATCAGAAATCGTAACAATTGATAATGATCCTGATCTTTCCACAGAAGAAAAAGAATTAAAGAAAGATGAACTTAGTAAAAATTACGCTGAGAGAAGCGATGTACTGCACACTGTTCAGCAGTTATTAAAAGCTTATGGACTTTATGATAAAGATGTGGATTATGTAGTGCAGGACGGGAAAGTTATGATAGTGGATGAGTTTACGGGAAGGATATTATCCGGCAGAAGATATTCAGAAGGTCTGCATCAGGCGATTGAAGCAAAAGAAAGTGTACATGTTGAAAAAGATACGCAGACGCTTGCAACTATAACCCTGCAGAATTATTTTAGGCTTTACAGAAAACTAGCGGGTATGACCGGTACTGCAGAAACAGAAGCGGCTGAGTTTTTTGACATTTACAAACTTGACGTGACTGTTATTCCAACTAATCAGGATTGTATAAGAGATGACATGAATGATTTTATATATAAGACTAAAAGAGAAAAATATAATGCAGTCATTGACGAGATAGTTGAAATGAGAAATCAGAGAAGACCTGTTCTCGTCGGTACCACTACTGTTGAAGTTTCCGAAACTATTTCCAGACTGCTGAAAAGAAAAAGTATTCCGCATGAAGTATTAAATGCGAAGCAGCACGCCCGGGAAGCCCACATTGTTGAAAATGCCGGACTGCCGGGAGCAATTACTATTGCTACTAACATGGCAGGAAGAGGAACTGACATTAAGCTTGGTCCTGGTGTTGCGGAAGCAGGCGGACTGCACATTATCGGAACTGAAAGACATGAATCAAGAAGAATAGACAGACAGCTGAGAGGACGCGCCGGGAGACAGGGTGATCCGGGAGCTTCGAAGTTTTACCTTTCACTTGAAGATGAACTGATGAGATTATTCGGCAGTGAAAGAATTGCCAATGTCATGCAGCGTCTCGGCATTCAGGAAGGCGAAGCAATTGAGCACAAGATGATCACTAATTCTGTCGAAAGAGCGCAGAAAAAAGTGGAGGAAAATAATTACGCCATTAGAAAAAGACTTCTGGAATATGATAATGTTATGAATCAGCAGAGAGAAGTAATTTACTCAAAGAGAAAACAGGCTCTTATGGGTGAAAGACTGAAAGATGAGATTTTTGAAATGGTGGATAAAGCAGTTGAGAATACTGTAAAAAAATATTATGATGACGGAGATGTCGAGGGACTGATTGAAGAAATTCAAAGAACGTATCTTGTCAGAATTAATGTTACTCCTGAAGAATTTCAAAAACAGGGCGAGTCAGGCTTAAAAGATCTGATCATTAATGAAGCTAAAGCTTATTATAACAGAAAAGAAGAAAGATACGGCGCAGAGCTTATGGGTAAGATCGAGCGCTTTGCAACGCTCAGCATCATAGATGAGAAATGGAAAGAGCATCTGCGGGAAATGGACGATCTAAAGGAAGGTATAAACTTCAGGGCATACGGTCAGAAAGATCCGCTTCTCGAATATAAGTCAGACGGATTTAAACTTTTTGTAGAAATTCTTGATTCGCTTTCTGACAATATCATAAAATTTATATTTAAGTTTACTTCCCAGGCTCCTGAAGAAGCTCAGAATGTAAGGACTCCTGCTCAGGTCAATCAGTCCAGATTGAGGACATATCATGAATCCTCCGCAGGTATGGGATATGTAGGCGGACCGCAGGAAAGCGAAGGTCAGGATCAAAAAGTAAGCAAACAGCCTGTTCATGTCGGTGAAAAGATCGGTAGAAACGATCCCTGTTATTGCGGCAGCGGTAAGAAATATAAAAACTGCCACGGCAGACAAAGTAAAGAAGCCATTAAATAATTTTAATGATAATTTCCACAAAGACTTCCGGGATAATATCAGATATTAATGATGTTTCCCGGAATTTTATTAAAAATAATTACGAAGTTTCCGCTCTTATTGAAATATCTTTTAAATCAGGGAAACAGGAAATATTCCTGGGACTGATATTCACATCCAAATATGTAACCGGCCTGAAGAATGTTTTAACTTCTGATAAATTATCAGGTGATGAATATATAGATAAAACTTACGGAGATTTTAATTCTAATCTTCAGAAAATATTTGATTTGCTAAAACTTATATTAAAAGATGAGGAAAAGGAAGTAAATGATTTTTTTGAGAATAAATATTTTGTAATGTCACATGACAGTATCAGTAATATAATCGAATTAGCTAAAGACCTTTCAATTTGTAAGGAGTATATGAATGAAACTCCCGGAGTATTTGATGATTAAATTTTCTATTTTTTTATTTCCTGATAGTGACTTTTCAAAACTTCTGATGGCTTAAAGTTCAGATCCTTATCCAGTCTCTTTATAAAAGAATCGTAAACCTGAATAAATCTCTTATCATTTTTTTCTTTTCTGTAAATCGTAAGAAGCTTTGTCAGAATTTCTTCATCACTGTTACCTGACTCACAAAGTTTCTCAAGAATTTTTTTCAGCTTATTTTGATTACAGGATTTCTCAGTAAAAGAGATTATTCTGTGAATAGTTTTAAAATAAATTAATTTGAAGTTATCCCTGATATCTTCCGCCCAGTTATTATATAATCCAAGGGCAAAATCGTTTTTATAAATATCAATGATCTTTAACGAGTCAGTCGAAATAATTCCCGAAGAAATTTTCATAAACTCATCAGTATCAAAATTAAATCTCAGATCATTATTCCCAATTGACAGGTAATATATTTTACTTTTAAGGACAATAAAATCTTTTCCGGAAACCTCAGGAAATTCTTCCATGAAAAAATTCTGCAGCGACTTTCTGACATTATTTATTTCAACATCAGCTATAGCTTCGAAATTTACTTTCTTTGCGCTGTACAGCAGATCATCAATTATACTATCCTTTGTAATTGCCTGATTTTTTTTACTCTTGTAAACAAAATACAGGAATATTGATTTTGATCTTGGTCTCATCCAGATACTGTCAATAAGCTCTTTCCCGTTAATGAATATTCTGTTGTTATCAAAATATTTAACTGTAATTTCAAATTCTTTTTTATTGTCAGTTGACAGACTTACGGAGTCCAGGTTAATTAATTTTTTCAGATATCCTGTCTTGATTCCATTCTTCTTAGCGTAAGCAAATACATAATTAAGTCTGTTTGACTCCGCTCTGAATTTAATATAGTTCTCATAACCAAATTCATCCGAAAGAGAAATAAATTTTTCGAATTTTACTTTGAATGATTTTTTATTGTCCTTTACTGCAAATAAGTAACATTCAAAAAACAATATTACCGCCTGATTAAATTTAGTAAAGTTGCCTTCTCCCCTGCCTGCTATTTCTTTCTTCAGCAGGAAAAAATTTGAAAAGTCATTTTTCAGAAGATAAGCTTCCATTTTTAGTATATACGCTCTTGTAACCGAAACATTATAATCGCTGCTGTCACAATATCTCAATACGCTGTCAGGAAGATCAAGCAGGTTATAACAATAAAGGATCAGTGCGTCTATAAAATAAATGTAATTCCTTAGGTGAGTTTTATTCTTTAATATTTCCAGTTCGGATATTACTTTTTTATATTCATGGTCCAGAAACTTTTTAAGAATCGCCTGAAATTCAAACTGATTTTTATAAGCGGAAAAAATAGTTTTATTCTTTTCAGTATTCTTGATCTGAAGCCGGTCAAAATAATATTCAAAAGAACTTTTATCATAACTGGTAAAAAGAGCAAAGCAGACCTGGCTTAGGTTTGACAGATCAAATAATTCCGGGTCAATATTATTACCGATGAAACTGATAATTTCATTTCCCTTTTTATAATCTCCGTAATCAAAAAATATTATCAGAGAAAAAATACTTTCTATAAAAGTATTTTCATCCAGGGATTTATCATCATTATCTTTTAAACTTACAATAAGTTCAAAAAGCTCTGCAAGTCTCTGCATATATTTCTGGCTTTTAGAATTTTCTCCTGTTGCTATATATGATTTTACAAGAGAGACTATAAACTGTATTTCCTGTTCAGGACGAAGTTTAAACTTAAGTATGTGTTCTGATATTTTAATATTATCCTTTGAAATACCGTCTTTAAGAAACATACAATTGCAGATCAGCATTAGAATCTCAACATAATAATCAAGTTCAGTCATACTGATCTTTTTCATTGGAATAAGAATACTGTCTTCGGTTTTGATCTTATATTTTTTTCTGAGAATAGATCCGAGATAATCCAGAGCTTTATCTGTATTTTTATCTTTATATACAAAGGTATTAACTTTCAGCAAAATGAATTCCAGCGAATTCCTGAATGTTAGATCCTGTATTCCGTCAAATATTTTATAAAGGCCGCTGGAATGTATCAGCAGTAGTTTTTCGGAAGCATTCATCTTGATCCAGTTCTGAAGCTCCGGATATTCCTTTGCAAGTATGAGATAATTCAATCCTATATAATCTTCACGCCACTCATTTCCCTTAAGATAATATTTCCCGAGCTTTCTGTAAAAAGTTAAAGTTTCCTCAGCAGTAAAAGTTTCGTTGGCGATCTTTTTCAGGTAACTTCTGAGCAGCTCATGAAACCGGAAGTTTTCATCCTGTCTTGAAATGAAAATATTCCTTTCGTGCAGTTTAAGAATAGTTTCGTAGCCTCCTTTGATATCAAGTACATTTTCAATAAGATGTCTGTTAAAGTATTCAGGATATGTCAGCGCAAGCAGTAATTTTTTCTCTTCATCTGATAAATGGGAATAAATTTCGTATGTAAAATATTCGAAAATATCTGATTTACCGTATGCAAGATCTTCGTTTCTGATCACATTGTATTTATTTCTGATCAGAAGCAGCTGAATAGCGGTGACCCAGCCCTCGGTTGATTTTATATATGCATTTAACACTGACTTGTCAATTCTGTTAGTCTTTAATTTATTAAGTCTTATAAATTTCTTGACATCTGATTCCGAAAAGGACAGATCATCTTTAGTTATTTTGCCCAGCCAGTTTTTTGCAAGGAATTTAGGATAGTTGATCTTTACCGGTTCTCTTCTTGAAATGAAAATTAAATGTACATTGGAAGGAATGTATTCGAGAAAATAATTTAAAGCTGTGCATACCTCATCACTTTCATCTATGTTATGAAAGTCATCAAGAAAAATACATATCTCTTTTTTCTTTTTTTTCAGATAAGTAAACAGATCGCTTGAAAATGAAGATATAACAGTATTGACCTTATCATCAAAAAGGGAATTCTGAGATCTTGATAAAACAGCTTTAAGCTTGGATCCGAATTTGGAATTTTTAAGACTGCTCTCAAATGCCATCGCAAGGAGCAGGAAAAAATTTTCAATGGAGTTATCATATGAGCTGATACTTATCCATATCTTTTCTTCCTTTTTTAACCTGTGAAAAAATTCAACTGACAGCGAGGTCTTGCCGTATCCGGCAGGCGCTGTGATAAGAATGATTTTTTTATCCCTGAAAGAAAGAAGTTTCTCCGTCAGACGTTCCCGCGAATAATAAGTAGCGGGAACTTCCGGAGTTATTATTTTCTGTGTGAATTCTAAATTTAATACCAAGTACTGACGACTCCCTTTTGATTGAGATTTCTATCAATCTAATCAACTGTATTTATAAAGGCAATATTCAATTTTCTTACAGATCAAATACCGCCTTAGTATTAAACTTCCTGCATTTCTTTATTTATTATCTTAATATCTTCTACAGGTATAACTATGGGAGCTGTACCGTTTTTTTCAGAAACATATTCTTTCTCCTTCATGTTATTCAGTCTTTCCTGAAGTTCAAGATTTTTTCTGATCTTATTTTCAAATTCCTTAAGACTTTCCTCAATTGTCTTTATCTTATTGGTCTTCATTACAATATCTTCTCTGTATCTTTTCAAAAAATATCCGATAGTCTCAACCCTGATCTTAATTGAACCCGCCGGTTTGTTCTCATCAATATCCTTGAAGGAAAAATACGGCGTTCCTGAATCTTCCACTATCTCCTGTATCACTGTGTATATCGGCGCATCATGTCCGCATTTGAAAGATGAAAGTTCAAGAGCAATTAAATTCGGATGTCTCGCCGCATATTTAGCTGCCCAGACTTTTCTCGAGGTATTTTCCGAATATGAATTCTTCCATACATCCTCTATGTCAAACGGCGATCTTATGATACCGGCTTTTACCTCATCACCAAATAACATTTCCAGCGTCTCTTCATCGGTCGGCAATGTATCCTGATAAAATACCGGATAGCCGAGCTTCTGAAACTCTTCAAGTATCTCGTGATTAATTCCCGGATCATTATGATAAGGTCTTGCTAGCACAACTATACCGATCTTGTTTTCTTTCTCCAGTCTCTTCAGTACATCAGAAGACTGCTGCTTCAGGTCATTTACAAATTCGTAATAAGCCTTATATCCCGCTTTCACTGCATTCATATTTTCCGATTCAGTCAGTCCAAGTCTGTCCGCAAAGCATTCATACATCTGCTTTGCCGTCATCTGCATATTGAATAACTGTATGAAAGGATTTACATATTCAGTTTCAAATTCATTGAACAAGTCACCTTCCTTAATGAACGCCGCCTTTGCAGCTTCGATGGTCGCGGTGATAGTCGGACAGGAATTATGCGCCTGCGCAAACTCCAGCTCTGAAGGCATGTTATCTACAATAGGTGAAAAGATGAAATCCATTTTCTTTTTCTTATTCTGTACATACAGCAGATTATGAATATGAGGAATGGCAACCTTTGAAGGGAAGCACGGATCGATGCTGCCGCGTTTTGCTCCCGCTTTATACATCTCTTCGGAAGTGAATTCAGAGTATACAAAATTCCCCGGTTTCACTCCGAGTGATTCGAAGTATGCTGTAAAGAATGGAGTATGCTGATACATATTAAGTATCCTTGGAATTCCGATCACAAGCTTTGATCTCATTTCCAGTTTTGATGCTCTTTCTGCATATTCCTCTTTCTGTTTTTTGGATACAAATAATCCCTTCGGTTCTGCCGCTTCCTCTTTAACTGACTCAGGCTTATAAGAAACCCAGGCGATCTTTGCAGCTTCTTCGATAATGTTCGGATTGCTTTTTTTAATATCATCGATCCCCTGCTTAATGCCTCTCATATCAGCCACATCTTCCACTGTTCCTTTTTCGCAGGTTGCAATGATAAGTCTCTGCGTACCGCTTTCGAGAGGAACCTTAGATTTAGGATTGACAATTTTTTCAGGTTCGATCACTGTCATCTCAATAAATTTCTTTTTTTCCTCTTCGACTCTGTCCGCCGGAATTGATTCGGTCTTTACGTCGATGAATGTACGCAGACATTTATTCTTACAGAAATAACATCTTGTGGATTCTTCCCTTGTAGTCTTATATAAAATATTCGCAACTCTTTCCATACCGATGAATTCAGTGCGCTTTCCGTTCTGATAAAGTCTTGCAGCCTCAATGCCGCAGCCGATAGCTCCCGCTTCTCCCGTATGCTTATGCACAAAGACCTTCGGCTCAATGCCGCTGCCTTTGAATCTTTCTTCAATAAAATCAACCTGCGTCTTTACCGCAGCGAGATTATGCTGTGTACCGCCCTGAAGCACAAACGTGGAACCGAGCTTTGCAAGATTCGGGATCTGCGATACATACAGCCATATATTTTTCGGAAGCACGTTTGCAAGTCCCGCCATGATCTCTTCCGCTTTCCATCCCTGCCTCTGAAAGTCCACTATGTCCGACTGCATGAACACTGCGCAGCCGTATCCGAACTTTGGAAATGTAGATGCTTCAAACGCCTTCTCCGCGAACTCCTCGACAGTATATCCGAATCCCTGCGCAGTAGACTGAAGAAAATATCCGTTACCTGCGGAGCACTGAGTGTTCAGTTTGAAATCCACTACCCTTCCCTGATTGAGAATAATGATCTTAATATCCTGACCGCCGACATCACATATCACATCTGTCTCGGGATAGAAATGAAGTCCTGCCTGAGTATGAGCAACAGTTTCCACAAGCGCAACATCCGCCTGCAGCACATCTTTAAGAATGTCTTTCGCATATCCCGTTGTACCGACTCCGAGAATTTCAAGAGTCGCACCCTGCGCCTCTACCTGCTTCTGTATATTAGTCAGAATATCGATTGTATCTTCTATCGGATTTCCTTTTGAAAGCTGATAAGCTTTCAGCAGAACTTCCTTATCGTGTGAAACCAGCGCGGCTTTGGTGGAAGTAGATCCTCCGTCAATTCCAATGAATCCCTGAACCAGTTCGCCGGGTTTGAATACAGCCGGAATGAATTTTTCTATCTTATGCTTTTTCTTAAATTCCATAAGCTCGGTATCGGTCTTATAAAGTCCGACAGTATTTCCTCCGCTCATTTTCTTTTTCTCTTCTTCCCTGCCGACTAAAATATAATGCTCAAGTCCTTTCCATCCTGCATAAACTCCGATATGATCTTCTTCTTCCTTTCCGTATTCGACTGCGCCGATGGCTGCGAAATACTGCGCATTGTCCGGCACTTTGATAAGATCTTCCGGCGCAATGCCGGCGGGTAGTTTTACTTTTCTTTCTTCCCAGATCTTCGGAATGTTATACTGCCAGCATTCTTTCATACCTCTGATATAACAGTTCGGTCCGCCGAGCAGTAATACTTCAGGCATAAGAGTATGTCCTCTGGTAAGCACGGAAATATTCTGCTGAATAATGGATTCAAAAAGCGAAGCCATAAGCTGATCCGCCGGGACTCCTGATTTTTGAAGTCCGTTGATATCAGTCTCTGCGAATACGCCGCATTTACCCGCTACCGGGTGCAGTCTAAGATCATAATAACCCATATTGCAGAGTTCATCAGAAGGAATTTTCAGCTTGGCATTGATCTTGTCAATGACAGCTCCCGTTCCTCCGGCGCACTTGTCATTCATTGATGGAATTTTTTTCTTCTTACCCGTCTCTTCATCCGGTTTGAAAATAATGATCTTCGCATCCTGTCCGCCGAGCTCGATCACTGAATGCGTCGCGGGATAAAGTTTTTCCACTGCAAGGGATACTGCGTTTACTTCCTGCACAAATTTACCGCCAATGTGCTTACCGATATTCGATCCGCCGGAACCAGTGATAAAGCATCTTATGCCTGTTACGTCCTGCAGGTCGAGATCGCTTTCCATCTTCTTTAAAAGCTCCAGTGATTTCTCAGGCTGCTTGGTGTCATGACGCTGATAATCCGACCAGATGATCTCATCCTTATCGGTATCTATCATTACCGCTTTAACGGTAGTGGATCCTACGTCAAATCCGATTGAATAATTTCTTTTTGATTTCATACAGTTATTATGATTTGTTTTATTAAAATTTTCTATGATAATTATTTCTCAGTTAACTCAATAATATTTTTCAATCTGAATATTATAATATTGTACTGATTATATTTAAACTCATTTTATTAACAGCATCCGTTTTGTATCAGTAAAACCAAACGCTTCTAATTTATAAAAATACACACCGCTCGATAAGTCAGCTCCGTTAAATACTGCATTGTAACTTCCCGCCTGTCTTACTTCATTCACAAGCGTCATTACTTCCTTTCCGAGAATGTTATATACTTTCAGATTTACAAAGCCCTGTTTCGGAATTGTGAAATTAATTTTAGTAACGGGATTAAACGGATTCGGATAGTTTTGACTTAATGAAAATTCTCCGGGCAGTACTGCGCTTACGCTGTTCTGAACGCCTGTAACTAAGCATCCGATCGAATCACTAAGCACCATCAGCTTAGTCGATGTAACGCTTGCCGGGAAAAATCCGCCGGGTATCCAGATCTTTACTTTGTTATTAATTACGCTTGAAGAAATTAATCCCCAGTAATTTGAAGTGGTCTGCGCGCCTCTGCCGGTTATTACCTGCGAAAGCCAGGAAGAGTCAGCAATACTCCAGATGAATATTGAATCAAGCTGATTTGGTCCGGGAGAATTTTCTCCTGTCACAACATAAAATCTGTTGTTCACTGCATGACCGCCTGGTCTTGAGTTTCCGGTTCCCCGTGAAGGCACATCGGATTTTTGCGCCCAGGAGATTTCGTTTGCATTACTTCCTATTGTACCTACCCAGAAATCTTTTCTGAACGTTCCTGAAAATCCTGCACCTACAAATATTTTATTATCCTGTAAACCTCCTGCGAAGCTTCTCCTTCCGAATGTTGCCGGAAGCGAATCATTTGCTCTCGACCATTCGTTCAGATGCGGTCTGTAAATTTGAATTCCCCTGAAGTATGAAGTCCATCCGCCCATTATGCAGTATATCACGCTGTCTCCCCAGGCTTCCGCTACGTTACCGCTGACAGCAGTCGGTATATTTGCAACTGAAGTCCATCCCGAGTCCTGTGAATATCTGTATGCAAAAAAGTCCGAAGCTCCCGTGAGATTGATCGATCCGCCGCCGATATAATAAAGATAGTTTCCGCACTTTACCAGATCTCCGCCGACTTTCGGAGTCGGTAAAGGTCTGCCTTCGCTCCAGTTATTTGAGTTGATTGAAAATCTCGTAACTGTAACTGATGCCGGAGGATTCGTTACGCCGGTTGTAGTAACAGATCCGCCTGCTATATAAAGTGTATCTCCTAAAGCCGCTGATGCATGTCCTCCGAGCGCGCCGCCTGCATACTGCGGTATAAGACCGTAATCACAGACACGGTCGGGATTTACAAGCTGACCGCCGCCGGTTGGAAGCGTCTGATTCCATGTAGCGGAAATTTCCGCTGCGTCAAGTGACCTTCCGTAGAATCTGAACTCGTCAATTAATGCTCCGACGGGAATGCTCGATGCTGTGCCGTAACTACCCACTTTAAAAGGAACTGCTGCATTAAAATTAAAAGGAGTCTGCGGGACTGAACTTTGAAATGTCCCGTTTACATAAGTCCTTACTTCCGATAAAACCGCATCATACACAAAGTGAACAACTGATGGTCCGGGTAATACGCCCGTCACATTTATATTGGTAATTCCGTTACTTCTTAAAGTTATATTCCCCGCTCCTGCAGCGCCGTTTGTAAAACATCTGAAACTGGTAGTGATATCATTTCCGAAAAGAT